>Ga0207134_1143_pt1 | contig 19749 bp, 19 predicted proteins | sample Alteio_BWMinHeat_12_FD_153527 | JGI IMG/M metagenome (GOLD analysis project Ga0207134, IMG submission 153527) | Enriched cells from forest soil in Barre Woods Harvard Forest LTER site, Petersham, Massachusetts, United States -... | ecosystem: Environmental > Terrestrial > Soil > Temperate forest >... | reverse complement strand
TTAGGCAAACCCGAAAGGGGTAGTCGATGGAAAGCTGGTTAATATTCCAGCACTTGTTTTAGTTTCGATGGAGTGACGGAGAAGTGAAAGGTCCGCGGGGTTACGGAATACCCCGTTAAAGCCAGTAGATATATTTTTGGTAGGCAAATCCGCCGAGAATGTCGAAGGTGATAGTACTTGAAGGTTTCGGCCTGAAAGATAGTGACCCTAATCATGCTCACGAGAAAAACTTCTAAGGTTCGACTAAGACAACCCGTACCGTAAACCGACACAGGTAGTCGAGATGAGTATTCTAAGGCGCTCGGGTGAGCCGTGGAGAAGGAACTAGGCAAATTGTAGCTGTAACTTCGGGATAAAGCTATCCGCAGCGATGCGGATTCAATAAAATGGTTCAACCAACTGTTTAGCAAAAACACAGGGCCCTGCAAATTCGAAAGAAGACGTATAGAGCCTGATACCTGCCCGGTGCTGGAAGGTTAAGGGAGTTTGTCAGCCGCAAGGCGAAGCTTACGACCGAAGCCCCAGTAAACGGCGGCCGTAACTATAACGGTCCTAAGGTAGCGAAATTCCTTGTCGGGTAAGTTCCGACCTGCACGAATGGTCTAATGAGTTGAACACTGTCTCCTCCACGAGCCCGGTGAAATTGTAGTATCGGTGAAGATGCCGGTTACCCGCCACGGGACGAAAAGACCCCGTGAACCTTCACTACAACTTTGCATTGATTTTGAGTAACAGATGTGTAGCATAGTTGGGAGACTGTGAGGCAGTGGCGCCAGCCATTGCGGAGTCAACGTTGAAATACCAACCTTCTGTTACTTAGAGTCTAATCCAGTGATGGAGACATTGCATGGTGGGTAGTTTGACTGGGGTGGTCGCCTCCTAAAAAGTAACGGAGGCTCGCAAAGGTACCCTCAGTACGGTTGGTAATCGTACATAGAGCGCATTAGTAAAAGGGTGCTTGACTGTGAGACGGACATGTCGATCAGGTGCGAAAGCAGGCTAAAGTGATCCGGTGGTTCTGTATGGAAGGGCCATCGCTCAAAGGATAAAAGGTACTCCGGGGATAACAGGCTGATCTCCCCCAAGAGCTCATATCGACGGGGAGGTTTGGCACCTCGATGTCGGTTCGTCACATCCTGGGGCTGGAGAAGGTCCCAAGGGTTCGGCTGTTCGCCGATTAAAGTGGCACGTGAACTGGGTTCAGAACGTCGCAAGACAGTTCGGTCTCTATCTGTGGTGGGCGTTAGTAAATTGCGGGGACATGCTCTTAGTACGAGAGGACCGGAGCGTATGTGCCGCTGGTGTATCGGTTGTGCCGCCAGGTGCAGTGCCGAGTAGCTATGCACAGTCAGGATAAGCGCTGAAAGCATCTAAGCGCGAAACCTTCCTCAAGATGAGTTTACTTTTAAGGGTCGTCAGAGACGATGACGTTGATAGGCTACAGGTGTAAAGGTGGTAACATCAAAGCCGAGTAGTACTAATGGCCCGTAAGCTTTAACTTTATTTTTTCAGATCTTGTTTCAAAAAAATTACTAACCAATATGTCACGATATTTATGTAAGTCGTTAAAAGGGTAACCCTTTAACCCATCAACTTACTAAAGATCTTATGGTGGTATTGCCGAGCGTGTTCACCTCTTCCCATTCCGAACAGAGAAGTTAAGCCGCTCATGGCCGATGGTACTGCACAACAATGCGGGAGAGTAGGTAGCTGCCATATTTATTTTAAAAGCCTCAACATTATTGTTGAGGCTTTTTTGTTTTATACAACTTAGACTGTTACTTTTATTTCTCATTCTTATAGCATGGTGATAGACAGACTAAGTAACGCGCATTTATATTATTCCATTCATACCAGGATCAAACAAGCATTCGATTATTTACAAACTGCAGACCTGGTAGCAATGGTTCCAGGCAAATATAACATCGATGGCGACCTGCTATTTGCTATTGTACAGGAGTATGATACCTTGGATGCAGTTAACGAACAAATGGAAGCACACAGAAAGCATATAGACGTACAATATATGATACAGGGTGAAGAACAAGTGGGTATTGCATTATATGCTGGCCAAATACCTTCAAAAGAATATAGTGTTGATGATGATTTTATGCTATTTCCGGACAAACCTACTTTTTTCACTAAAATGGAGGCTGGTACATTTATGATATTCTTACCTACAGATCTGCATATGCCTTGCATTAAAGTAAATGAAGTTGGAAAAGTCAAGAAGGTTGTTGTTAAAGTAAAACTAGAAAATTAAAACTATACTAGTTTGTATCTTTATAAACATGCAATCCAAACCTGAACTCAGACAAGAAATACTGGAAACTGAACGACTCTTACTTAAAGAGCTGAACCAGGAGATCATTTATAATCTTTTCACTTATTATACCGATGAAGAGATAATGGATTTTATGGGCTTGCACACTGAAAACGAATTCGAATTAGAACGAATGAAGTTTGAAGGCGGAAGAACCACGTACAGGACTAGTTTCAAGACTTTTTTGATAGTTGATAAAGTCTCCAATAAGCCCATTGGTAAGATAGGTTTTCACAATTGGTATATCCACCATTTCAGGTCTGAGTTTGGATACAATATTTCAGATGATTTTTTTTTAAGAAAAGGATATATGACGGAAGCAGCAAAAGCTCTCGTTGAATATGGTTTTCGTATAATGGGGTTGAATCGTATTGAGGCCTTTACTGCAACCGACAATATACCTTCCAGGAAAATGTTGGAAAATTTGGGCTTTAAACAAGAAGGGGTTTTGAAAGAGCATTATTTTACAGACAACCGGATGCAAGATTCAGTTTGTTATGCGTTGTTGCTGAAGGAATATAATCGCCAAGAGAAATGATTTTTATATGGTTAATTTGGATAGTGATTTTCATTGTATGGCTTCGCATAAAGAAGCCTTTCAGAAAAAAATATTGAACCTTTATTTCCATACAAAATCAGCGGTGGCTTTCGAATCGATTTTTGGTTGACAGAAAGATTGGAAGCATAACTCTATTTTTTATGAATTATTGCTGAACAGTTATAATCTAAAAGAATATAAATTCGACGTTATGCAAATGTCCATAAGGGATGCACGATTAGAGGATGCAGCAATTATCACCACGCTCTCAGAACAGTTGGGTTATTCGCTCGATGTTGCGCAAACCCAGTCTAACATTGAAACCATTAATAAAGCTGATGGCAACGTCGTTTACGTTGCCATCGTTGGTGACAACGTTCTAGGTTGGATTCATACCTTCATCTCAATGCGACTGGAGTCTGGCGTATGGGCTGAAATTGGTGGAATCGTTGTAGATAAGGACCATAGAGGTATAGGAATCGGGAAGTTGCTAGTTGATAAAACAAAGGACTGGTGCAGGCTGAAAAACATATCGGTGCTAAAAGTGCGATGCAATAGTAAAAGACAAGAAGCACATCGGTTTTATGAAAACCTTGGGTTTGCAGAATTGAAACAGCAAAAAGTCTTCGAGATAAAAATATAATTAATTTCCTTGTTAGTTAAAATAGGCTATACAATAATATCTTAGCAGTGTAGATGAAGATACTTGAACTGAATTTTGAAAGAACTTGGCGTGGCGGTGAGCGGCAAACAATATACAATATGCTCGGCTTTAGAAACGCAGGCATATCGGTATCATTGCTTTGTCGTAAGGGTTTCCCTTTAGAAGCAAAAGCAAAAGATGCAGGTTTCGAAGTGTTCTCTTTTAATAATATTTTCAGTGCTTTCTTTTTTATGTTATTAAGAGGACATAGATTTAATTTCTTTCATGCTCAATCATCACATATACTTACCTGGTGTTTATTGTCAAAACCATTTCATCGTGCAAAAGTTATATTAAGCCGTAGGGTCGATTTTGTACCTAATGGTATAATGACAAGAATTAAATATCGACTTACAGATAAGGTTGTTGCTGTAAGTGATGCCGTAAAGCATATCGTCGAGGACTTTTCCGGAAGAGATGCTGTTACTATCCCTGATATTGCAGAATCCATAACAATAAATAGAAATAGGGCTTTAGAATTCTTGAAAACGAAAAAAATTGATACAGGTAAACATATCATTGGTACTACTGCAGCTTTTGTACCTCATAAAGATCCGCTGAATATGGTTGAGGCTATTAAGCAGTTGGCAGAAAAAAGAAATGATTTTATTTTTCTTCATTTCGGTAACGGAGAATTAGAATCTAATGTTAAAAATAAAATTGAAGAATACCAACTTCAAGACGTTTATAAATTAATGGGTTTTGTTGAAAGAGTAGAAGATTTTTTCTCTGTCTTTGAGGTGTTTGTAATGAGTTCTGAAGAAGAAGGATTAGGTAGCAGTGTGTTGGATGCCTTTATGTATAATGTACCGGTTGTATCAACTGATGCAGGAGGTCTTGCAGAACTGATACATAATGGCAGAGGGGTTTTGTGTAGAAAAAAAGCACCGTCAATGCTTGCTGATGGAATAGATCTTGTTTTACAGCAGCCAGATTTTAGTGAAAAAATGACTAAGCTTGCATATGACTATGTAATTCAAGAACACAGCCTCGCAACCATCACTACCAAATACTTGAAATTATTGAATTAGCTTTCCCTGTATCTTGAAAAGGGCATACTGTCTTATTTTTGAATACTTTATAAAGGCAGCATGAGCTGAGAACTTACAAACAAGATATCCTTTCTCTCCATCCAGAAAGCCTAGTCTTAGAAAATAATTAAGCAAGAATATCCAGATCGGCACAATCCATATTTTTAAAATGCTGCATGTTTTACCCTGTGATACAGATTCAAGTGCAGACATCTCAGTAAATTTTTCGATCTGTCGTATATGGTCTGAAATGGTATAGTAAGAATAATGCAACAAGTCGCCTTTTAACTTCCCAACCTTTTCATTTTTATTAGTAGGCTCCCACGACTCATGTATTTTTTCTCCACGCCAAGACCCTTTAGTTCTATCGTAAAGTCTTATTTTTTTGTCTGGGTACCAACCACAATGTCTTATCCATTTACCACAATAATTGTTAAGTCTTGCAAGTTCATATATGCTATATGTTGGGTTATGTTTTACCTCCAATATACTTTTCTCAAGTTCTATACTTAAGGCTTCGTCTGCATCCAAAGATACTACCCAGTTGTTGCTTGCTTTCTCGGTGGCAAGGTTTTTTTGAGCACCATAACCCAGGAATTTTTCTTGAAAAATAGTTGTATTGTATTCTTGTGCTATTTGAATAGTTCTATCTGTTGAAAAGCTGTCTAAAATGATTATTTCATCTGCAATTCTTTTTACGGATTCCAGACACCGGGATAGGTTTTTTTCTTCATTCAAAGTGATGATGACAACACTGATCTTGATCATTTAAAACAGTTAATACAGGAGTAAGACAGGAAATTAATTGAGGAGTTTATTAGGCTTATTAAGAAAGCAATTTTTGTCTTAAAAGAAACTCGAGCTGTTCATTTGATATGGCTAAGTTCTTATTCATATCTTTTACTTCAAGTGCTTTTTCATATACTTCATATGCCCGTTTTATGGTCATATCCAATTCTTCCTCATTCCAGGGTTTGCTTAGGTAATGAAATATTTTCCCTTTATTAACTGCATCTATTACTGCATTCATATCAGCATAGCCGGTTAGTAATATCCTCATTGGATCAGGGTGCTTTTCAATAATAGATTCAAGAAATTGCACACCTGTCATATTAGGCATACGTTGATCGGTAATTATTATTTCAATTGGTTGATTATCAAGTGTTTTTATTGCTTCATCTCCGCTAACTGCTGTGAAGACATTGTATTTCATACGAAATGTAGCTTTGAATGAAACAAGATTGTTCATTTCATCATCCACATAAAGTATATTTATTTTATTATCCGCCATTAATTTGTATCAAATAATACTATCTTTGAGTTGATAATTTTAGCAAGATACAAATTTAGCGGTTATTATAATGCATTGCTAAAATATCAAAACCTAATTGTAGAGATCCTATCTGCAAAAACTATAAAACTACTATTTGACGATTAGAGGGCTTTGAGAGGGGCTAAAATCGTAATTAATTTATAATGGATATTCCCATTACTACTTCTTTTTTTGAAATCGTAAATTTTTATTTTTAAAATAATTACATAAGCAATTCAATACATGTATTGAATTGTTTTAAGTCTATAATAGGTATATAAAATAAAGAATGAAGGTCTATATTAGAGCTTCTAAAAAATGGAGAACACAGAGAATCATATAAAGCTGGTATTTAGAGTATTCAGAGCAACCGATGATATTGAATCGTGCAAAAAATACGTAGAAGGTCATGTTCGCGTATTGAAGATATTTGGTATCACTATGATCACATCCGCAAAAGCAGAATGGTTTGATGATCCTGATACATACATAATCCTTGTTCAGTCTGAAGATGGTGAGAAGTTGTATGGTGGGGCAAGGGTGCAGGTTGCAGGAGGTAAATTTCCACTCCCAATAGAAACAGCTGTATCGAAATTTGATAATTCAATACATAGCTTGGTGAAAAACTTAGCTATTGAAGGTACTGGTGAGTTATGCGGATTATGGAATTCTAGGGAGGTAGCAGGTTTAGGTATCGGCAGTATTTTCCTCGGTCGGGTTGGCGTGGCTATAGCTACACAGCTAAAATTAAAGACCTTGTTTGCCCTTTGTGCCCCTGCTACTGTGAAAAACTGTCTGAACGTGGGGTTCCTTATAGAAAACCGCCTTGGGGATGATGGTACGTTTTATTACCCCAAAGAAGATCTCGTAGCTACTGCCGTTCTACTGAATGATATAGATACATTATCTTCTGCAGATATCGAAGAAAAAGCTAAGATATTTGAATTAAGGCAAGACCCTGAATTGAAAAAAATAGAACAAGGTCCGAGGGATAAGGTACTTGATATTGATTTTCATCTCACTATCCCTAATCTTTAATAAATTTAAACTATAGGCTTATAAATGACAAAGCACTTTAAGCTTTTTTAAAGGGTTATACTATGATACTGGAAATTTGTAACTTGTTCCCATTCTGCAACTTCCATGAATCAAAGATACAATACGCTGGTCAGTGACACATTAAAAGCTAAAGAGCTACATCGTCCTGAATTTTTCAGATTACACAATGACAGCGACCGAATTAAATTCAACAAATTATTAGACAGCAGTAATATATTTCTTCACGACGAGATCTATGATCAACTGAAGGAATTGATGAAGGTGCATCATCCAACGGTGCGTTTATCAGCTGATGATTATACAAGGTTGATAAAAGAACATCTTGGAAAGACAGACATAAAAGATTACGGTGTTTGGGTCTATTACCCGTGGTCTTGCAAGCTTGTACACATGTTGGATGAGGACGAGTTTATTGAACTACGTACATCAGCTAATCGTAATAAAATTACTACTGTAGAAAGAGATCTGCTTGCTGAGAAAAAAATTGGCATTATAGGAATGTCCGTTGGGCAATCTGTATCTGTAACGCTAGCATTGGAACGTATCTGTGGCGAGTTGCGTCTTGCAGATTTTGATACACTTGAATTAAATAATCTAAACAGGATACGCACAGGTGTGCACAACTTAGGTATCCTTAAAGTGTATGCAGTAGCTAGAGAAATTGCAGAGATCGACCCATTTCTTAAAACTGTTTGTTACCCTGAGGGTATTACTGAAGAAAATATAAATGACTTCTTTACCAAAGATGGTAAACTGGATATAGTGATTGATGAGTGTGACGGAGTTGATATGAAAATTCTATGCCGCCTGAAGGCAAAAGAATTACATGTTCCTGTGTTGATGGAAGCAAGCGACAGGGGCACATTTGATGTGGAGCGTTTTGATCTCCATCCCGACAGACCTATTTTGCATGGTTGGCTGGAACATCTTACTATTGATTTTGAAGTTCTCAAGTCATTAACGACTGCAGAAGAAAAGTTGCCTTATATGGTGCCGATATCCGGCTTAGAGACTCTTTCTTCACGGATGAAAGCATCTGTAATTGAATTACAAAAGACCGTTACTACATGGCCTCAGCTGGCATCATCTGTAGCCTTAGGTGGTGGCCTTTGTGCCGATACTTGCAGGCGTATCTTATTAGATCAGTTCACTGATTCTGGCAGATATTTCTTAGACTTGGAGACTTTGATCCCAGATAAACGACCCATATTGTCTGAGATACAATATATTAAAATAGTGTCTCCGATAACTATCGATGAAATTAAAGAACTATCAAATATTGCTTTAAAAGATATAGGGCCGGGGGATAAAAAATTAACCCACGATGAGTTAAAGAAACTTATTGATGCAGCTGTTCAGGCACCATCAGCTGGTAATTGCCAACCATGGAAATGGTATTATACAAATGATTGTCTGTTGCTTTTCCATGATAAAAGCAGATCTGTTTCTTTTGGCGATTTTGAAGACATTGGATCTCACATTGCTTTTGGTGCCACAATTGAAAATTTGGAATTGGAAGCAACTGCCAATAATATTGGTGTTATTACTCATGTTTTTCCTATTCCAGATAAAACTTTAGTTGCAGTATTTTCGTTTACAAAGAAGGAGACCCAAGACTTATTATATCAGCCAGAAATACTTTCCAAATACATTTATACAAGAGAGACCAACCGGAATTTTGGAGTTAGAAAACCTATAGCTAAGAACACGCTTGATGAGCTGCGCAAAGCAGTAGTGTCTATAAGTGGTGCTGAATTGATAATAAGAGACAGCCCTGAAGAAATGAATGCTTTATCAGATATTATTGGTGGGGCTGAGAGGTTACGTTTATTACATCCAGAAGGTCATTATGAGTTCTTTAAAAAAGAACTACGTTGGAGTTATGAACATAGCCGTGATAGTGCTGATGGGATTGATCTGGCAACAATAAAGATATCAGCATCAGATATTGTAGGCTTACAATTGATCCAAGATCCTGGAGTAGTAAAATTGTTACGTGAATGGAAGGCTGGCAGTAGCCTTGAAGATCTTGCCAGAAAATCAGTAAACTCAGCATCTGCAATTGCATTAATTACGATGCCCCAATATTCTCCGGCTAATTTTATTGCAGGTGGCAGGGCATTAGAAAGAATGTGGTTAAAAGCTGCAGAACTGGATGTGTCTTTGCAGCCAATGATGTCTGCAACATTCCATTTTGCCAGGTTGATACATGGAAATGGACAGGGTATGCCTGGTTTTATGAAAGAAGAATTCACTCAATACTATAAAAAGTATGAGGAGATATTTCCAGGTATTAGAAATAAAGGAGAGGTATTTTTATTCAGGTTATGTATAGCTGAAAAGCCGGAAGTGAAATCTTATAGAATACAAACAGATAAAGTATTGTCTTTCGGCTAATAATATTTATTATTGTTCCATGAAGTTTAAGATTGTAGCAGGTTTTATTGGTTTACTGTTATTCTTTGCAATTCCATCTTTTGCTCAGGATACGATCCATTATTATAATGCAGATCAATCCATTCAAATAGGTGATAAGGTTCAATTGCTGGAAGATACCAAAGACGCTTTTTCAATAGAGCAGGTACTTCAATCAAAAGATTTTTATAAAAGCACACAAAAAGTCCCCAATCTACAGATCACAAAATCCGCTTTTTGGGTTAAGATGATCATTGCAAATAATTCAAATGTTAATACACTTGCTTTTGAATTAGAATACCCCACTATTGATTCTGTCATTTTTGTAAAGGTTGACACCTCTGGTAACTATACAAAAACAGTTACTGGAGAGTTTGTTGCATATACTGATCGTGAATTCAAACATCAGAACTATATATTTCTTTTGGATATTCCACATGGGCAAACAAGAGAATATCTGATGAAGGTAGTTGCTTCAGAACAAATGCAATTACCATTAGTTCTCGGTACCAGTAAGAACATATCAGAAACGATATTTAGTAGGGACCTCATCTTTGGTTTGTATGCAGGGGTTATTCTTGTAATGGTATTGTATAACCTTTTTGTATTTTTTACAGTAAAGGATGAGACGTACCTATATTATGTTTTCTATATTCTTTTTGTAGGCTTGGCCCAAGCTTGTTTACAAGGTTACGCACCGCGTTTTTTCTATCCGCATTCTGCTTTCCTGGCAAATGCTATGATGGTTTGGGTACCTGCCTTGTCAGGAATTTTTGGTATTCTGTTTCTATATAGTTTTGTTAGGGTCAAAGAGTTTGCCCCGGTCATATACCGGTTGTTATTTATCATTATAGCCGTCTATGCTGCAACCATTGTAATGAGCTTCTTTGGGGAGTATCGGCTTAGCGCGAATATGATGTTGATAGCTGTAATGCTATTGGTGTTAATGGGATTGTTGACAGGTATTATTATATCTATTAAAGGATATAGACCTGCAAAATTTTTTCTGATCGCATTCTCAATTTTTATTGCCAGTGTGGTAGTCTTTGTGTTGCGCAACTTTAATATATTACCTTATAACAACTTCTCATTTTACGCATTGCAAATAGGGTCTGCATGTGAGGTGGTATTACTGTCAATAGCCTTGGCTGATAAGATCAATATTTTTAGAAGAGAAAAAGAAGAGTCTCAAATGGAAGCAATGCAGGTGCTTCAAGAGAATGAAAGGATAGTCCGAGAGCAAAATGTAATGTTAGAAGCAAAAGTAAATGAAAGAACGTTGGAATTAAGGTCTACGAATGAAGACCTTAATAAAACAATGACAGAACTTAAAGAAGCAGAGAGCCAACTGGTTGAATCAGAGAAAATGGCTTCATTAGGTCAGCTTACTGCCGGTATTGCGCATGAGATAAACAACCCGATCAACTTTGTTACGTCAAATGTAGGGCCTTTGAAACGAGATGTGGATGCTCTGTTAGATGCAATCCTACATATAGAGGAAATTGGTTTGGCAAATATTTCTGATGACGATAAGAAGGAGAAGATAGAGGAATATAAAGAGGAAATTGACTTCGATTATTTGAAGATCGAGATAAGTCATTTGCTAAAGGGTATAAATGAGGGTGCTTCCCGTACAGCTGAGATTGTTAAAGGGTTAAGGGTGTTTTCAAGATTAGATGAAGATGACCTGAAAAAAGCTGATCTGAATGAGGGTTTAGACTCAACCTTGATAATTTCCAATAATTTAATAGGCAATAATATTCAAGTGGTGAAGGAATTCGGTAATTTGCCGCTTGTAGAATGTTATCCGGGCAAATTGAACCAGGTATTTATGAATATGATCTCTAATGCCGTTCATGCAATCAACAAACAACATCCAAACGGTGGAGGTATATTAAAGATCAGCACCAGTCATAATGATAAAAGTGTTTTCGTGAAAATAGAAGATAATGGTACCGGTATGGATGAAAACACGAAAAAGAAGATATATGAACCTTTCTTTACAACCAAAGATGTAGGTGAAGGCACAGGTTTGGGTATGTCAATATCCTACAATACTATTAAAAAACATAACGGGCAGATATACATTAATTCTACATTAGGGGTAGGTACAGAATTTATCCTGGATATACCTATTGTACATGAAATTTTATAACTTAGAGTAAGCGTGAGCAAGACAGACAAAATAAAGATATTATATATAGATGATGAGATAAACAACCTGCATGGCTTTAAAGCCACATTCAGGTTAGATTATAATGTCTTCGTAGCTATTGATACAAACGAGGCTAAAGCCCACCTGGATAAACACCCCGATATGCGCATCATTTTCTGCGATCAGCGTATGCCGGAAAAAACAGGGGTACAGTTTTTTGAAGAGATACGTGCCGATCACCCTTATCCGATCCGTATGCTGCTTACGGGTTATGCTGATATCGAATCTGTAATTGATGCAATTAACCGAGGGCATGTTTTTCGTTATATCAAAAAGCCTTGGACAGATGTAGATATTAAAACGGCAATAGAAGAGGGTAATAAGTTTTACCTCGCCAATTCTATGTTGGCTATCAAGAATGAAGAATTACAAAAAGCATATAGTGAATTAGATAAGTTTGCTTACAGTGTAACACATGACATGCGTGGACCATTGTTAAGTATTCTGGGTGCTGTTGATGTGGCGAGGAACATGGATGATCTAAATGAAGTTAGGGAGATACTGGAACTGATGGATAAGTCAGTAAAAAAACTTGATAATTTCATACGCAGTATACACGATTATTACAACCTCAAAAGAGGGGAGCTGCATATAACTGAAATTGATTTTAAAGATGTGACCCGCGATCAGGAAGATATCTATATGATAGCTGCTAAAATGAATAATATCCGTTTTACTACTAGTGTAGAACAATCGGAAATGTTTAGGTGCGATGAAGCATCAATGAAGATCATTTTGAACAATTTGCTTTCTAATGCCTTTAAATATCAAAGGAAAAATATTGAGGAGAAGTTTGTAGATTTTAGTGTAGAAGTTAGTAAAGGAAGAGCTACAATTTTAGTTAAGGATAATGGTATTGGTATTCATGAAAATCACATCGCTGAGATATTTAACATGTTTTTCAGAGCTACTTCCGAAGAAGTAGGTTCTGGCTTTGGTTTATATAATGTAAAAGATGCTTTGTTGAAATTGAATGGTGAAATAACAGTAGACTCAAAAATTGACAACGGAACAACTTTTAAAGTTGTAATTCCAAGCAAATAGAAAAAATGAATCAAAAGAAATTGAACTTTATAGTTGTAGATGATAGCAAGCTTGATTGTTTTATTGCGGAAAAAATAATCCGTAATACAGGTATGAGTGATGGGGTCTTGTCTTTTACCGATGCTACAGCTGCCCTTAGTCATATAGAGCAAGTACCGACAACTGGCCCTTCTAAAACAATAGTTATAGTAGATATTCAGATGCCTTTAATGAACGGATTTGAATTTGTTGAGGCTTTTCAGAAGTTTCCGCAGACGATACAGGATCAGTATATTATTTATGTGCTTTCATCTTCTATTAATGAAAGCGATTTGACACGCGTGAGAAACTATCCATCTGTAAAACATTTCCTGAATAAACCACTAACAAGTAATACTCTGTCTACATTGTTGGAGTGGGTATGACCGTAGGCTACACGTTAGTATTATTGTTACGCTTATTTCAGTGTGTATTTGCTATAAGCAGAAAATAAGATTTTGTGGCGAGATATATTATGGACATCTAATTGATATTACCCATGATATACTCTTGATGCAATGATCCTACCATTTTCTATCTCCAATACTTCACCAACAAGAATATCTGGTTCAATCTCCACTTGTCTGATATATTCCATGAATACACGTTTATCATTTGCGGTTAGTCTTGTTACTTTATAATGGAGTGCATGTAGCCTTTTGAATGCATCTTGCCACCAGGTACGTAATGCTGCTTTGCCCTTTACCAACCCTTCAGTTTCGGGATGACGTATCTTAAGTTTGGGGCTATAGTGTTGTGCATTATCATGATATAGCGACAAGAGCTTTTCCAGGTCATGTTCATTAAAAGCCTCGAACCATTTATAGGCAATTGTCTCATTCTCTATAGGTAGCATTCTGTATTATTTATAGTCTGTATAACTGAATTGTTTATTTTTTGGTGGTGTGTATTTAGTGCCTTTCACGTGTGGCAGGTTCTTATTTCTATTGGCATAATAAATACTATCAGCTTTCGATAGTGGGTATTCTTTACTGGCAATAAGGTTGTCTACCTGGTAATCGTCTATTTTTATTATTCTGCCATTGACTTCATCAAAATAAGTCCACTTGCCATGCTTTAAAGAACCTCTGTCGCTGGAGATGACTCTTGGAACATCATACCCTGTTTGTGGATCTATGACCATGATGGTATCAAACAATTGATCTGGGTTCAACCCCCTAAAATGTCCTATGCATATAAGATTGCCTTTTTCATAGTATTTAGCTTCACCATCTTTAGCATTGTTCTTATAATTCTCAATAGCTATCAATTGGTCCTCGTCATCCAGTTTATACCAAAGGCCTGCTTTGCGACCATGATAATAATTGCCAAATTCTACATAAGCGATTTCGCCTTTTCCTTCAGGATGGGATGTGTGCCACATGCCATTTTTTTTGCCATCGGCATCATATTGGTTAATTGGTGCAGGGTGTTTTTCTTTTACCTGGGTTTTCTGTGCCCATCCATGGATAGACAAGAATATTAGAGTTATAAGAATGGAGAGCCTCGTCATTATTAATAAATGAGGGTAAAAGTTAATAAAAAATAATGATAAGTAAAACTTGCCAGCCCTTATGTAAGATTATACTGCAAATGAACTTCCACAACCGCAGGTGCTACTGGCGTTCGGATTTTTGAACACAAAACCACGGGCATTAAGGCCATCCTGATAGTCAACCTGCATACCCATTAGATAAATACCATGTGCTCTTTTCATGATCATTGATATGCCTTCGATCTCATAAATATCATCATCAGCTTCTTTGGTATCAAATCCTAAAACATAGGTCATGCCAGAGCAGCCACCACCTTTTACCCCTACACGCAAATATTGCCCCGGCTCAAAACCCGGCTCATTCATTAGCCTTTTTATTTCAGATATAGCTTCGTTGGTCAATAATACCGGGCTGTTATTTACTATTGTTTCCATATACTTTCAAAATCTCATGTAAAGTTACATACTATCTAAGCCTGCTCCAAATGACAGCACTTAAAGTATTGATAATGTTAATGAATATATAGAAAATTCCTTTCTTGATGTATGTTAAGGAACATTTTTTACATTTGCTGACCGTAAAATCAAATTTATGAGCGAGGCATTAGAAAATATCATTACAGAGACTGGCAAACAGATGACAAAGGCCATAGGCCACCTGGAGACTGAATTAAGTAAAATAAGGGCTGGTAAAGCTACACCCCAGATACTGGATGGTATAGTAGTAGAATATTACGGTAGTCCAACCCCTCTGAGCCAGGTAGCAAACATATCTGTTCCCGATGCTCGTACTATTACCTTACAACCTTGGGAGAAAAATATGTTAGCTCCTATTGAGCGGGCAATAATAGCTTCTAATATAGGTCTAAATCCACAGAACGATGGCCAGATCATCCGTCTTTTTATGCCACCTCTTACAGAGGAGCGTCGTAAAGAATTGGTGAAAAGGGTGAATGCAGAAGGTGAACAAGGTAAAATAGCTGTCAGAAGCATACGTCGCGATAATATTGAAGGCATTAAAAAATTGCAGAAGGACGGATTAAGTGAGGATGCCGCTAAAGAAGCAGAAGGAAGGATACAAGGTATAACTGATAAATATATTGCTCTTGTAGACCAGCATTGCAAGGATAAGGATAAAGAGATCATGACTGTTTAATAGATATTGTAGGGCTTCATTTTTCTTGGAATAGTATTTGTAGAGAGTATTTTAATTCATTTGTCAATTTTATCTGACCTTTGAATTCTATTTGTCATGAATGAGTTTTATAGACATATTCTTAAACTTTTTTCCATACCTATCTATGCCATACTCATACCTCTTGAGATTGTTTTGAGCCATTTTTATAATTGGAAATTTTATAGCTGGAAAGAGACAGCTATAAATATTTACCTGAATTTATTGAATGCAGGTTTAGATATTCTTTTAAGAGGATTGGCTTTATTCATTCTTGTTTTCTTTTGTCAATACCATTTGCCTATACATTGGAACCCCTTTGTATACTGGGTCGTATTGTTGTTGGCAGAAGACCTTATTTTCTGGTTCGAACATTATGTAGATCATAATGTTCGTTTTTTCTGGGCGGTACATGTTACCCATCATTCATCTGAGGAGTTCAATTTATCAACGGGTTTTCGTTCATCTGTATTAATGCCTTTTTACAGGTATATCTATTTCATACCACTTACATTTCTGGGTTTTCAGCCAATAGATATACTTTTCATATATGCTATCACTCAAACCTATGGTATAATGGTGCATACAAGGGCCATTAAAAAATTACCATCTTGGGTAGAGTATATTTTTGTAACGCCTTCACATCACCGTGTTCACCATGCCAGTAATATTCCTTATCTGGATAAGAATATGGGAATGGTGCTTATTATCTGGGATAGGATGTTTGGCACATTTGCTCAGGAGTGCCCTGATGAAGTTCCTCGTTACGGATTGACCAAACCATTAGATAACCCACATCATCCAGTGAAGATTATTTTTCATGAGTGGAAGGACATTATAAAGGACATGAAAAAAGATATTCCATTTAGCACTAAGCTTAAATACCTTTTCAAAGCTCCGGGATGGAGCCATGATGGCAGCCGGAAAACAAGTAAGCAACTAAGGTCTGAATTCGATAATTCGACGATTTGATAATTCGGCAATAGTTGATAGCCTATTTACTGTCGGCCATTTTCATGATCACCTTATATTCATCTGCACTAACGGCACTTACAGATAATCTACCAATACGAATAAGACCCATGTTGGCCAGTGCGGGTTCTTTTTTCATTTCGGCAAGAGTTACTGTCTTTGGGAGTTTTTTTAATGGTTTCAGATCAACCACTACCCAGTTCGTATCATCTGTAGTCGGGTCTTGATAAGATGTTTTTATTACTTCTGCAATGCCTACTATTTCAAGGCCTTCATTACTATGATAGAAAAAAACATGGTCGCCTTTTTTCATATCCCTGAGATTATTACGCGCAGCATAATTGCGCACCCCATCCCAAACGGCTTTGCCGTCCTTTACAAATTGATCCCAACTATATTTAAAGGGTTCTGATTTTACTAACCAATAATTCATATAAAGTCAAAAGTTAAAATTGAAAACCTAAAAAAATCCAAACGCTAAATTACAAATCCTGGAAATAATTAGTTTTACTTGTCCCGCATTAATAAATAAGAAGCCAGATCGTGCAACTGCTTTTTGCGTACGCTTGTTACTGCAACATCTTCAAGGCTATCAAAAGACATTTGAGAATACGTATTTACAGCTTCGCGGCAAGCAAGGTCTGCTCCGGTTGCGCTAAATAAAGCCAGCATTTCTGTTACTTTGTTCTCATCGTCCTTATGCAATAGGGCTTCTATTTCTTTTTTCTGTTTTTCATTAGCATTCTCCAATGCTTTTAAAAACAGGTAAGTCTTTTTATTCGCTTTTATATCGCCACCATTTTGTTTACCCAGCTTTTCAGTTTCGCCATATGCATCCAGATAGTCATCTTGTAACTGAAAAGCAATACCCAGGTTTTTACCAAAGGCATATAGTTTATTGGCATTGCCTTCCGTGGCGCCACCAAGCAAGGCACCCATTTTGAGACTGCATGCAAGCAATACAGAAGTTTTAAGCGTTATCATGTGCATGTATTCATCTATACGCACATCGTTGCGGCTTTCAAAATCCATATCCCATTGCTGTCCTTCACAAACTTCGATACCTGTTTTGTTAAACAGTTGCAACACTTGTGGTAAATGATGTTTGATATTGGCCAAATGGTCATAAGCATAAATACTCATGATATCGCCGCAAAGGATGCCTGCAGTGAGACCATATTTGGCATGTAGGGTAGGGTGTCCCCGACGTAATGGGGCTTTGTCCATGATGTCATCATGTATTAAAGTGAAATTGTGGAACAACTCCACCGCAGCTGCAGCATGCCAGGCATCCTCATTTATTTCACCAAACAGTTCGTTGCCCATAAGGCAAAGTACCGGGCGGATACGTTTGCCACCAAGTTTCAATAAATATTCACAAGGTTCATACAGGCTATGCGGTTGTGCCGGGAAAGGCAAACTTTTAATAAATCGTTCTTCAAATAATTGTACCAGTTGATCGAATGACTGCATGTTATCTTTTGCGTTTCGGTTTGCTGCCACGTTCATTACGTGGTTTAAAATTGGAGATAGGTTTTTTATTATCTTTTCTTTGGGGGACTTCTAATAATGCATAATCTATTTGGCGTTTTTCGAGGTTGGCAGCAGCTACGCGTACTTTTACTTCATCACCTATACGGAATCTGAGACCAGTAGTTCTTCCTACTAAAGCGTATTCATGCTCCAATAATTCGAAATCATCAAACTCTGCCAGGTTGGCTATAGATATCATGCCTTCGCATTTATGTTCAACAGTCTCAGCCCAGAATCCAAAGCTGGCAACACCGCTAACAATGGCATCAAAATCTTCACCCACATATTGCTGCATGAACTCAACCTGCTTGTATTTGTTAGCACTACGTTCCGCGTCCATCGCTTTCCTTTCCTGATCGCTGCAATGGCGGCATTGTTGTTCTAATTGTTTTACAGGATGCACGTCGTTATCGAGACATTCCTGTAAGATACGATGTGCCAGTATATCAGGATAACGGCGTATTGGTGATGTAAAATGACAATAATTTTCAAAGCCTAAACCATAGTGCCCAATATTCTCTGTGGTATATACCGCTTTCGACATGGTACGGATACCAAGGCTCTCCAATACATGTTGTTCGGGTTTGCCTCTTACCAATTCCAGCATTTCATTGAATGATTTAGCAATGCTCTGAGGTGTATTCAAGTCGAATTTATGTCCAAAACGGGCAGCGAAAGTGGTAAATAATTTTAGTTTCTCCTCTCCGGGTACATCATGCACACGATAAGGAAAGGGTACTTGCTTATCTTTTACTTTAATACCCGATACATATTCTGCTACAGCTTTATTTGCCAGTAGCATGAACTCTTCTATAAGCTGGTGAGCTGCTTTGCTTTCTTTTACTACAATACCAATTGGCCTGCCAGTCTCGTCCAGTTTAAAACGAACTTCCTGTGAGGAGAAGTTAATCGCCCCTTTACGGAAACGTTGTTTGCGAAGGTCCTGGGCCAATTCATTTAATAGTAGTATCTCTTTTTTATGGTCACCGTCAGCACCTTCTATGATTTCCTGCACATCTTCGTAAGCAAATCTTCTTTTAGATAGTATAACCGTTCTGCCTAACCAGGTATGTTTTATCTTGCCTGTTTTGGTGATATGAAACACCGCTGAGAACGTATATTTTTCTTCGTGTGGTCGCAGCGAGCATAACTCATTTGATAGTCTTTCCGGCAACATCGGAGATACCCTGTCAGGCAGGTATACACTTGTGGCACGTCTATAAGCTTCTTTATCCAGTTCCGAGCCCGCTTCCATAAAATGGCTCACATCGGCAATATGCACACCTATTTCATAATCGCCATCTTTAAGTTCTTTAATGGATATGGCATCATCAAAATCTTTTGCATCTATTGGGTCAATAGTAAATGTAAGTGTTTCTCTAAAGTCTTTACGTTTTTTTAACTCAGCTTTATCTATCACTTCCGATATACGTGCTGCCTGTTCTAAAACCTCATCTGGGAAAGTGAGTGGGAATCCATTATCTATAAGGATGCCCTGCATGGCTATTTCATTCATGCTCTCATTGGTAAGCACGCTTACAACTTCTCCAACTGGGTTCTTCGCTTTTTCTTCCCATTCTATGATCTTTACAATGACATGATCGCCAGATTTAGCATTGTGCAATAAGTGAAGGGGAACGAATATATCTACCGGCATATTTTCTTTGTCCGGTATACAAAAAGCAAAATGAGGGTGAACCTCTATTTTGCCACTGAATTCATTTTGTGAGCGACGAACAACTTTGGTTATAAAACCTTCTTTTCTGCCGTTTTTACCTCCAAAACCATGTACCTCTACTTTTACTTCATCCCCATGCAGGGCAGTGCCAAGGTTCTCCCGTTTCACCAAAATATCTCTATCCAATCCCTCTACCATCACAAACCCCATACCGCTACGCGAAATATCCAATCTGCCCG
>Ga0207134_1126_pt2 | contig 19893 bp, 19 predicted proteins | sample Alteio_BWMinHeat_12_FD_153527 | JGI IMG/M metagenome (GOLD analysis project Ga0207134, IMG submission 153527) | Enriched cells from forest soil in Barre Woods Harvard Forest LTER site, Petersham, Massachusetts, United States -... | ecosystem: Environmental > Terrestrial > Soil > Temperate forest >... | reverse complement strand
GCCGCTTTTTGCGGTGGAGCAGGCGGCGAAGATTTTAGTGCCCTGGCTGGTTTAACGATGAAAATTGTTCTCGTGAGCGGTTCGCGTGGCTGGATGACGGCGCTTGCCCGCCGTCTGGGCGCCGCGTTTCCGGGTGCCGTGGCCGGGCATGTGATTGAGGCGACGGATTCCTGGAAGTGCCGTTTCTTGCAGTTGAGGAAGCGCCTGAAACGCTATGGCTTGGTCCGGACGCTGGACCAGGTGCTCCTCCAGATGTCCTTGATGCTGAAGCACCCCCCCTCGGATCCAAGCCGGCCGGAGATGGCTGTTGATCATCCGGTTTTGCGGGTGGAATCGATCAACGATCCAGAGGCTGAAAAATTTCTCAAGAAGTGCGATGCGGATTTTCTCGTCAATATCGGTGGCGGTTTGATGGGGCGGCGCGTGTTCGAAGCGGTGAAAGTTGCTGCGATCAACATCCATCCCGGGATATGTCCCCGATATCGCGGCGCCAACGCCAACTTCTGGGCGGTGTATGAAAACAACCTGGACTGCGTTGGGGTGACGGTCCATCGGATCGATGAGGGAATCGACACGGGGGAAATTTTGTTCCAAAAAAAGATCGAGGTCTCCAAGGGGGTCGATACGATCGAATCGATCACGCTGCGGTCCTACGAAGCGGGAATCAAGGGCGTGCAAAACATCCTCGCGGACTTTCAGGCGAACGGCCGCCTGCAAAAGTTTGCGGCCGAGCCCGGCGAGGCGAGGACCTACGGATGGCATGGCCTGTCGCATTATTTGCGCGCCAGAAAGAACCTGAGCTGACGCTGGCATGGAAGAAAACATCGCACAACCTGCTGCCGGCGACGGTATTGAGAAGCGGCTTCAACAGCTCGGCAAGGATTCTTTTGTTTACGGTCTCGGAGGCATGGCCGCCAAGGCCGTCGGCTTCCTACTCCTACCGATTTACACGCGCATCTTCGCACCCGCGGAGTTCGGCGTCATCGAATTACTGACGGTCACAAACAGTTTTGTGGGCACGATTCTGGTTCTTGGCACCGATGCGGCGCAGTCGTATTATTTTTTTGAGCAAAAAAAAGAGGGCAAGTCCGCCCAGTCGGATGTTGTCTCGGCAATTCTCCAATTCAGGCTTTTGTGGGGCGCCGTCATGGTGATCCTGTCGACGTTGCTTTCGCCCTTGTTGAACCATCTCTGTTTTGACGGAAAACTTTCCTGGGAGTATTTCGCGATTTCGTTTACTGGAGCTCTCTTCGCCCAAATGATGAATCAGTCCGCCGAGGTGTTTCGGCTGCTTTATCGGCCCTGGTCGTACATTGGCGTTACGCTGGGCAGCACACTGGCTTGCGCAGCCATGGCGATCACGCTTGTCGTCGGTTTTCACGGGGGCATCATGGGATACATCATCGGTTTCGCGGTAGGTTCCGCCGTTGCAGCCGGAATCGGATGGGTCCGTATCCGCCATTATATCAACCTTTCCCAGTGGCATTTCGACTGGTGGCCGAGGCTGTTGCGATTTGGCCTTCCGCTGATGCCGGCGGGTCTGGTGCTTTTGGTCATGAATACCGCGGATCGCTGGTTCATCAACAGCTACCAGTCGCAGACCGAACTGGGACTTTACGCCGTCGCAGCAAAATTTTCGCTCATCATCGCGATGGCGACCGAAAACTTTCGAAAAGCGTGGTGGCCTATCGGCATGGATGCGATGCACAGCAAAGACGGGCCCGAATTATTTCGCATGGTCTCCCGGCTCTATCTTGGGATGGGAATGGCCGGCGTCGTCCTTTTGACCACATGCTCGCCTTGGCTCGTGAAATGGTTTACGGGGCCCGCCTATCATGAGTCTTATCCCATTGTGGGTGTTCTCGGTTTCTCCTCGATCTTCTATGGATTCTTTTTGATTTCAGGTGCCGGCTCATGGAAATCGGAACGGACGGTCTGGACCACCATCGCCCTTGCGGTGGGTGCCGTGCTGAACATCATCTTGAACTTCCTCTGGGTTCCGCGTTTCGCCGGATTGGGTGCCGCGGTCGCCACGTCGATCTCAATGCTGGTGAGCAACATGATCCTTGTCGTGCGCGGCGAACAACTTTGGCGTGTGGATTTTCCAGTGGGCATCCTGTTGTTGCAGGTCGTGACCGCCGCGGTTTCGGTGGCAGGTATTCTTGCGATCGATCTTTTTGGCCGCCCTCAATGGACCGTGTGGGTGATTACGGCGCTTTCGGTTTCCACCCTTTTCGCTCTGGCAGGAGGAAAGAGGGGATTGGCGATGGTGCGCAAATGGAGGGCGAGGGAAAGTCGATGAATCACGGATCCATCGACAGTGACGTGGCGAGGCTTTGGGACCGCTTCGGATGGAAGGGTTTTCTCAGGCTGGTGTTTTATCCTTTGAGCGTTCTCATCATGGCGCCGTTGCGGTTGTTTGACGCATTGTTTTCGTTGCGGACCCTCCGCCAGGGCCGCTGGCGCCATTGCCTGCAGTTCAACCCGTTCTCTGGACTCGGCAACTACTTTTATTGGACGGCAGCGATCAATCTGCGCCGTTACGGACGGAGCGGCACGAGCCCGTGTCTCGGAACAGGTTCGTATCCGATGGACCGGTTTTTCTACTATTCTTCACCATCACTTTTCGCCTACTGGAAATTGGGCGCGCTTGCGGTGCTTGCCGGAATGTTCGGGTGGTGGGGCGCGCACTTGATCTGGCTCGCGCATCAGGATGGCGCATGGGTTGCTCTCGTGATGGCCCTGGCCCTGTTCAGCACGACATTTTACGCGAACACCTTCGGCCTGCAAAACTACAACTCCCTCGGATGGATGTTCTTTCCTCTCGGTCTTTTCGGCATGCTGACGAACAATGCGTGGGTGGCCGGCGCGGCCTGGTTTGCCGCGAGCTTCGGCAGCCTTACTGTGGTGATTGTCGCCGCATTTCTTTCAGCGGCCTGGGCGATCGAGGGTTCTGATGCCGCCCGGCTTTTGCCGGTGTTTCCCGCCATCTTGAAGCTGTCCGCTCACGTATTTCCGTTGTTGCGGCAGGGAAGTTTTCAAACAACCGTGGCGAACATCGCCAAGGCCATTGGCCTGAAGGACCACCGCACGAAATATCGGCGCACCTCAACCAAGAGTTTTGGGGCAGGGCGGTTGTTCTATCTTTTACTCTGCATGCAATTTCTCGTTTCAGTCCACATCCTGTTCCCGGATGGCGCGCCCCTGGTGGCTGCCGGCATCGGACTTTTCCTGCTCAATTCCGTCCTGTTTCGTTTTGCGGATGAGCAATCGATGCACATGATGATGCTCAGCCTGGGTGCGGCGACAGTTCTTCAAGTGCGTGAACCCATGCTGGTGGTTTCGTTCTGGCTTCTTGCATCCCCGCCCGCTCGCGTTGCCTGTTTTCCGTCCTCGCCCCAGGTGTGGGAAATTGTGCCCCGTGTCCGCCCCTTCATCACCGGCGCCCTGATCGAAAAACTGGAGGAATTTTTTTCGCCCGTCGGTCCAGGACAGCGTGTATGGATGGCATTCTGTTCGCCTGGCGGCGTCTATGAAAAAGTTTTTGACGGTTATCGAGCTCTGTTGGAGCCCGCCCTCTACGTTGCTTCAAGCCGGAGCTTTCATCTCATGCCTGACTGGTGGGGAATCTGGCAGCTCAATGAGGAGAATTCACCCGAACTCTGGGGACGGGACGAAAGTTCAGTGAAGCAAAACATGGATTTTTGGAAGGCGGATTTCCTGGTCGTCTACCAGGACGCCGGCGAACCGCTTGTCGGATCGTGGGGACGGGAAGGGTTTGACGTCCTCGGTCAATTTTCATGGAAGGAGTGGGAAGTGGCGTTTGGCGATGCCAGGCCTTACACGGGCAACACGCCCGATTGGTGGCTGCTGAGGCGGCGGGAGAGCGCGTCATGAGCGCGGGTTGCGTCAGCTTCATCATCGCGGTTTACAATGGGGAGAAATACATTCTCGAGGCCGTCGAATCGTGCCTGAACCAGACGCATCCGGATGTCGAGGTCGTGGTGACTGACGATGGGTCAACCGACCGGACGCTTTTAATGCTTAAGAATTCATTCGGAAGTAATGAAAGAGTAAAGATACTTTTTTTTGATAAAAACCGAGGCAAGGTCGCCGCCTACAACAACAGCTTCGCGAATTCCACCGGCGACTTTGTTGCGATCATGGGTGGCGATGACGTTTGCCTGAAGGAAAGGGCGGCACTTTCCCTGGAGGCGCTCACTCGCCACGGAGCGGAGATGGTTTGCGGGGATTGCTTCAAGATGATCGGAGATCGGCCAACGCAGATTTGCCTGGCGTCGCAGTGGTTTGGCATCCAGGGCGAACGTCAGATCGACTTCACCACTCTAGTCCGCCGCCACGTCGTGTTCGGAGGGACGTTGCTCGGCACACGCGAGGCTTTTCGCGCGATCTTTCCCATCCCCGATTCCTTTCGCAAGGAGGACTCATGGGTGGCGCTCGCGGCCGCCCACCGGCGCCCGATTACCTATATTGATGTGTCCCTGATCCAATATCGCTTTCACGATGCGAACAGCTCCTGGTTGAATGCAATGCATGACTTTCAAAGCTGGGTTGACATCATGGTGCGCGAGATTCCATTTTTTCACCATGCCGCGAAGGTTTTTCAGATGACACCGGAGGAGAAGAATATCTGGGCGATCCGAACCCGCATCATGGAATTGCTCCGTGAAAGGAAGCTGTCACACCGTCTGGCATTGGCGCGCGGAGATCTGGGCATCGTCCTGTTGGATTGGAATGTGCCGGCCGCGAGCAAGCTCCGGTTCTTGGTGGCGCTTGCCAGTCCGAGGCTGGCGTACCGTATCTCGCGCCATTTCACACGCCGTGCGCGCGAAGGATAGAAAACTTATTGCGCCGCAGTTTCAAGGAGCTTCCTCACCCGCTTGAAATCCTGTCCCGTTGCGAGCGCCGCCTCGCCTACTTTTCGCATTTCTGCCGGATTGCTTTTGAATGTGAACATCAATGCCAGCCACCCTTGCTGGAAGTTCGGTTGCTCGCGCGTGAGAGTTTCGAGTTCGTCGCGCCCTTCCTTCTCATGGCCGAGCAGAAAAAGCGTAAAGCCGTGGTTGGCCCGGGCCTGGAGATTGCGCGGATCCATTCGGATTGCCTCTTTGAAGCTTGAGACGGCTTCCGTGTACCGCTGGGATTGGGCCAGCTCCAGCCCGTAGTTGTTGAGAATTCGAGTGGTGATGACTCCCTGCGCAAGATTGGAGCGGTAGAGTGCGAGCCCCGAGCTCCAGTTCTCGCTTCGTGCATGAAGCCGGACGCCCCAGTAGCCGACGAATGCCGCGGTCAGAAAAAGAACCGCGGAGCCCTTGCGCAGGCCCGCGTGTGCGAGAAAACGCGAGATGGCGAGCGCGATGCCCCATGAAAGGCCGATCGAGGCCGCATAGAGCCAGTGGTCGGCCGCGGTCGCGCTTAATCGGAACAGGTTCGAGACCGGCAGGAAAGAGGCCGCCGCCCATGCCAGGCAGAACAGCGCGCGCTTCTGGTGGTTGCAATGAAATCGGAAAGCCATCCCAAGGGCCGTGGCAAACAGTGCAAGGCCGAGCCAGAAGTAAAAATGGTTCAGAGGAGTAGGCGCGATGATCGAACGGTCGAGTGCCAGAACGATCGGTGCGACAAAATGCGCCGCATAAAATCCAATGGCGCGAAAAAACAGTTGAAAATGCAGAGTGAGCGGAAAGGGGATGTGGTCGGCCGGGATGGGTGAGGGGTCGGAAGCACTGAGCCGGGCAAGCAGGACCAACGCGAGGCCGGCAGCCAGAAAACCGGCCGACATCGTCCATGTTCTTTTCGGGGCGCCCTTCAACCACGCCAGTAGGGGAACCCAGACTAAAATCAAAGCGCCCATTTCCTTGGTGAGGACGGCGGCGCAGCCGAGCAGGGTTCCCGCGAGGTTCCAGAAGATCGATGGGCCGGATTTTTCCCAGGCGTTCAAGAATGCGTGACACGCAAACAGGCTGAGGCTCAGGAATTGCACGTCACCGCGCCCGGAAATGTAACAGACGGCTTGCGCGTGGAGCGGGTGAATGGCGAATAGCCACGCGGCGAGATATGCCGCCCCGCGACCCCAGCCGATTCGCCGCGCAAGTGCGGCCATCAACCCGGCGTTTAGGAGGTGCCAGAGCAAATTCATGAGGTGGTAGCCGAATGTGTTGAAATCCCAGATCGCATGGTCGGCGGCAAACGCAGCCAAAACCAGCGGACGGTAGTAGCGCGAAGATTCCTCTTCAGCCAGAAGCGTGGAGCCGAACCACTCCTTGAAATTGGAAAGAGTTCGAATGTGAAGATTGTCGCGAACCAGGGACGTGTCGTCGTAAACAAAAGGGCCTTCGAGGCACGGCGAGTAGCAATACGCCACGACCACAATCAGGATCGCCCATGCGGCCAGGAGGACATTTCGGCGCTCGAAGATGTGGTCAATGTTCATGGCAGCCGCCGCAACTTTTACCATGAGCACTCTGAAGAACACGACGGGAAAAGTGGGAGCGGTGTCCTATTTTGACTTTATCAAATCCAATGCGAAGAATCGGACTATGTCGCACGGTTGGCATAACGGCCTTATTGGGACACCGCCAAAAAAACGGACATGATATTCGATCTTCTCTCTACGCCGCCTTTTTGATAGCTCTGTCCAGTGAGTTCGTTCAAACTTTCGTCAGTTCCCCTCTGGTGCTGGCCCGTTTTTCTCCTGTTTCTCGTTACGACGGTTTACTCGCCGTCCATGGCGAACGAATTTGTCTGGGATGATCATTTTTTTGTTGAAGGCAATGCCGCGGTCCAGGGCAAGACGTCACTCGATTCGCTCTGGCTCAAGCCGGTCAAATTCGAGCGCTCGGTGCTGCCCCTTTGGCGCCCTCTTCCACTGACCGTGTATGCCGCCCTCCGCTGTTTGTTTGGAACGTCACCGGTGCTGTTCCATCTCGCAAACGTCCTTCTGCACGCCGCCGTCCTGGTGCTTCTGTTCGTCTGGCTGGTCGAGCTTCGGGTGCCGCCTGCCACGGCATTTGTGGCAGCGGCGCTCTACGGTGTTCATCCGTTCTTGACTTCGGCGGTGACCTACGTGGCTGGAATGGCCGATCCGCTGGCCGCATTTTTTTCGCTCATCGCGCTGATCGCATGGCATCGTGCCTTTCGTTGGTGTGAGGGCGAGCCGAAGAAAAGCTGCTGGCAGAAGTTGCTCCTGGCTGGATCTTTCAGCTGGCTTTGCGCGTTGTTTTGCAAGGAATGGGCGCTGCTCCTGCCTTTACTTGCGGCGCTCTCGTTCGTAGGGGAAGGGGGGGCACGTTCTCACAATGCGCAGCTTTTCCGGAAGACTGGCTTCTGGACATGTCTATTCATTGCCGGAATTTACGTCTGCTTTCGAAGCGAAGTATTTGCCAAAGCCGAAACGATTACGACGATCCAGATGGATTGGCGCGAACGCATTGCCTGTGGAGTAATGTCGTTCGGTTTCTATCAACTCGGGGGCCTCTTCCCGTTCAACCTGCGAATGGATCGCTACTACCACCTGGCGAAACCCGAGTTCTGGCTTTGGTTTGCCGCCGGAATTCTATTTGTCATGGGTTGGTATTACTCCGTCAAAAGATTTGGAAGTCTCTGGATTCGAAGCGGAGCCTGGCGCGGTTTCGGATGGTTCCTGATGTTCTGGCTCTTTCATTCCAACCTGTTGTTTGTTTTGAATGCGCATGTTGCGGAGCACTGGATGTATTTTGCCTTCATGGGACTGGCATGGGCGGGCGCCGATCTTTGGGTCGCATGTGGTCCAACGCTTCGGCCATCGACCCATCGCGCCGTCCTGGTTGTGCTGACCTTATTCGGACTTTTTTGGGCCGGTCGCGGTTTTGCCCGTCAGCTTGACTGGCAGGATGATTTCACTTTTTTTCGGCGAAACATTGAAGCAGGCGCAGACACGAGCCGAAGCCATCTCTCTCTTGGATTCGCATACGCGAAGGAAGGGAATTTCCCAGAAGCAGCCGATCACTTCGCGAAAGTCCTGGAAAAGGATCCCGGCAACTTCCAGGCAGCGATCGCGCTGGCGCGCTGTCAATTTTTTATGGGTCATTACTCGGAGGCTGCTGCGATGGTGAAGCAGATCCGGATGCGCTACCCCACCGATCCGATTCTTCAGTGGTTTGAGAAGGATTGCGTGAAGGCGATGGAGGATCAGAAGCGGGAAAAGTCCGGACAGAAATAACCGAAGTGATCCTACTCACCCGAGACGAGAACGCGAATCAGCGTCCGGTAATACTCTGAGAAGTCGGGCGCGAGAAAATCGAAGAAGATCCAGAGGGTTGCGGCGAGCGCGAGGTATGGACCATAGGGAAGCTTGCCGCCCCATTCGCGCCTGCCGATCGCCATCAGAAATATTCCGACCAGTGAACCGACCAGTGACGAGATGAGGATGACAAAAAAAAGGCAGATCGGACCGAGAAACGCGCCTATCCCGCCGATGAATTTCACGTCACCAAAACCCATCGCCTCGCGTGGGATGATAATCTCCCTCGTGCTCGCCTTGAGCGATTCGACCTTGTCGAAGGCGAACATTTCTTCCGCGATCATGATGCCCTCCTGAGTGATGGTCACGAACGCTTCCTCCCAGCTCCGGCTGCTGCCTCCTGCGGCGAGCGTGAGTGAAAGGTTTTTGCCCGTGAATGTAAGCCGGTCGGTGGCCCGCATCAAAACATCTTCCCAGAGGAGCGTTTCTGACGAAATGGAAATATCCTTGGGAGTGACCGTGACTTCGGTCAGTTCCTCGAACGTCGCCTTCTTTTTTCCGAACGCGAGTTTTCCGAGCTCGACGATTCCCCAAAGCACCAGCCATGCGGTCAGCGCGCCCGCGAGCGACAGGCCGAATGCACGCAGGTGCGAAGTCTCCCTTTGTAACGCGGGAACCAGCGTCGAGCAGATAATGCCCGTGATGATCCCGCTGTAGGTGATTTCGTCGGGGATGATGTAATGTTCAAGGTCGGTAGCCGTTGCGACAATCATCAGGCCGACGAAGATCATGTAGCTGATTGCGACGAATGGCGGGAATGAAGCCCAGAGGAGAAGAAAAAGGGACGCCGTGACCAGTTCGATGATCCAGTAGCGAATTGAAAAGGGTTTGCCGCAGCACTTTGTTTTGCCGTGAAGAGCAATGTAGCTCACGAGCGGGATGTTGTAGTGCCACGGAATCATTGCGTTGCAATGCGGACAGTGTGAACGGGGATGGACGATCGATTCGTTCCTCGGCATGCGGTAGATGCAGACGTTGAGAAAACTTCCGACCACCGATCCGAGCACGAATACGACCATGCCGATGAACCATTCGGGAATCTCGTTGGGTTCAAGCATGGCGAGGCATTCAACCATAAATCTCCTTCTTCAGTGTGCGGCGCATCACTTCGAGAGGGGCTTTTCTTCCCGTCCAAATCTCAAACGCGCGAGCGCCCTGTTGCAGCAGCATCTCGAGTCCATTGGCCGTGCGCGCGCCCTGTTTTTTCATCGTCTTCATGAAGGCGGTTGTCGCCGGCCGGTAAATCATGTCCATGAACAATGCCGGTTGTAGCACGCGAAGCTCCTGCAAGGAAAGAGGCAATGGATCGGATTTTCGAAGGCCAAGGCTGGTGGCATTGATCAACAAGTGGCATTTTTCGGGTTTCAACGAAACCGCCGCCTTCGGGCGAAGCGAACGGATGCGGTGTGACAGCGCCCGCGCGCGTGAAGTGGTGCGGTTAAGCAAAATCAACTTTCGCGCCCCGGCCAGAGCGAGCGCGGCAGCAGCAGCCTGTCCCGCGCCTCCGCATCCGGCGATCGCAATGGTTTTGCCGCGCGGCTGAAAACGAAGTTCCCGTCCGAGCGCGCGGACCAATCCATGCCCATCCGTGTTGAACCCGCGGGTCGGATTCGAGAAAACAATTGTGTTCACGGCGCCGATTTTCCGGGCCGCGGGATCGAGCTTCTTCACGTATCCGGCCGCACGCGTTTTGTGCGGGACCGTAACGTTGACGCCCGCGACTCCTGATTTGCGAAGGCGTTCCAGTGCGGACTTCAGCCGCGCCGGAGGCACGTCCCATGCCGTGTAAGACCAGGGCATTTTCAGGTGTCGAAATGCGGCGTTGTGCATCGCCGGCGAGGCCGTGTGCTTGATTGGATGCCCCACGATTCCGACCGTTTTTTTAGCCTCCTTCATCACGGCTTGCTTTAGCTCAGTTTGAAGGGGTATAGCAAACGCAAACCTCCACCATGATTGCCGGCATTGGAATTGATTTGATTGAAACCTCCCGCATCCGGGAAACGCTCGACAAGTTCGGGGACCGTTTTTTTCGGCGCGTCTTCACCTCGAAGGAGGTGGAATATTGCAGCTCGATGAAATTCCCGGACCGGCATCTCGCGGCGAGATTCGCGGCGAAAGAGGCCGTGAGCAAATGCTTCGGTACCGGCATCGGCAAGGATCTCGGCTGGAAGGATATCGAAGTCACGCACGATGAGCGTGGCAAACCGCTGATCCAGCTTCACGGCGGCGGAATTGGACTCGCGCGCCGCCTGAACATCCAAAAAATCCACGTCAGCCTGAGCCACACCGAAAACTATGGGTGCGCCATGGCGGTGGCGGAAAACTGACGCGGGCGCAGGAACTTTATGGGCTGGCTCAATTTCCTGGAAAGACGCTTCGGTCGCTACGCCATTCCGGACCTGACATGGAAGATTCTCGGCCTGCAGATCTGCGTCTACATCCTCGGCGTGATCAACATGGAGGTCTACAACATCCTTCTGCTCGATCCGCAAAGAATCATGAAGGGAGAAATCTGGCGGCTCTTCAGCTTCATCATCATTCCGCCCTACACCGACATTCAGGATGTGATTTGGTTTTTCTTCACCTGTTATTTTGTTTTGCTCATGGGCAGCAGCCTGGAGCGGGAGTGGGGATATTTCCGATACAACATGTTTTGGATGGTCGGAATCGTTGCGACGACCTTTTTTGCATTTTTTGTCGTTCGAGGCCCTATTTCAAATGTCTTCATGGGTCTTTCGCTCTTCCTCGCCTTTGCGACGATGTTTCCGGAGTATATGATTTACGTTTTGTTCATCCTTCCTGTGCGAGTCAAATATCTAGGCTACTTTGCGGCACTTTCGCAACTTATCGTCTTTGTTAATGGTGATTTATCGACCCGGATTGGCGTTGTCGTTGCTCTTTCGAACTATCTTCTTTTCTTCGGGCCGGAGTTCTACCGGCTGGCGAAGGTAAGATTTCAAACTGAGGGCCAGCGCAAAAAATTCCAGGAGGCCCGCCCCAAACGCGGCCCGGATTATTCCTTTCATGAGTGCTTTGTTTGCAAGCGGACAGATGTGACCAATCCGGAACTGGAGTTTCGCGTTGGCGCGGATGATCACGAATATTGCATGGAACATCTGAAGAAATGAAAAAACGATTCGATTACGACGTTGTCGTGATCGGCAGCGGAAGCGCTGGGTTTGCCGCGGCCAGAACTGCGGCGGGACTGGGTGCGCGAACGGCTGTCATTGAAGCCGCGCGCGAGATCGCCGGACTCTGCATCCTGCGAGGCTGCATGCCGTCGAAAACGCTGCTGGCTTCCTCCAACCGCCTCCATGCGATCCGGGCGGCGGGTGAGTTCGGCATCGAAGGCGCGCGTGGGTCTCCCAATCTTTCCAAAATCGTTGCGCGAAAAAGACGGCTGGTTCGAGAATTTGCCGACTACCGTGAAAAACAGATCCGCACAGGGCATTTTGATTTTATCCGGGGCCGGCCGGAATTTTTAGACCGACATACGGTTTCTTTGCAGAGAGGGGAAAAAATCTCCGCGAAAAGTTTCATCATCTGTACCGGCTCGCGAATCGCGTGGCATCCATTCGAAGGTCTGGATAAAGTGGATTCGATGGACAGCGACGCGGCGTTGAATCGCACGCGCCTGCCGCGGACTCTGGCGGTACTTGGCTGTGGTCCCGTGGCGCTGGAGCTGGGCCAGTATTTTTCCAGGCTGGGCAGCCAGGTGACCCTATTGCAGCGCAGTCAGCATTTGCTTTCCAAGTTCGACTTCGACCTGTCTGTTTGCCTGCGGGAATCGTTCGAGCGCGAAGGGATCCGGGTCATCACGGGTGTTCGTCTGAAAAAGTTCGAGAGGCGAAAAAAGAAGATGGTCCATTTTCTAAAAGGCCACCGGAGGCAAAAGTTGGATGCAGACGAAATTCTCTATGCCCTTGGGAGGGTGCCAAACACCGCAGGTCTTGGCTTGAAAAAAATCGGGGTGCGTTTGCGCAGTGCGGCAATCATGGTGGACCAGACCATGCGCTCGTCGGTGCCGAATATTTTCGCCGCGGGAGATGTGAATGGTCAGCATGAAGTCGTGCACATCGCCATCCAGCAGGGCGAGCTTGCGGCCAGGAACGCGGCCGGCAATGCGCGCGAAAAGTTCGACGAACGGGCTCTCACGCTGGCTGTCTTCACGGAACCACAAATCGCCACCGTCGGCCGGAGCGAGCGCAGTCTGAAAGGGAAAAAGTTTATTACGGCGAAGTACCCTTTCAGCGACCACGGCAAATCAATCGTGATAGGTGAAACCGCGGGCTTTGTGAAAATCATCGCCGAGCCCCCGCGCGGAAAAATTCTCGGAGCGCAGTGCATCGGGCCCGAAGCCTCTGATCTCATTCACGAGATGATTGCGCTCATCCATATGGGAGCCACCGTCTTCGACGTCTTGAAGATGCCGCACTATCATCCGACGTTGGCGGAAATATGGAGTTGCCCTGCGGAGGAGATAGCAGGAAAAATTTCCGCAAGATGATGACATCGCTGGTGAGATGTTATTTCCAATCGAAGGCGCCGCGCTTCCAGGCGTAGATATATCCGACCGTCAGGATTCCGATAAACGACAGCATCGAAATCAAAATGGCCGGGCCTTCAGCGAGCATTTCCTTGTAGACAACCGCCCACGGGTACATGAAGACGACTTCGATATCGAAGATGATGAACATCATCGCGATCAGATAAAACTTTACCGAGAACCGGGTGTGCCCGGGGACCGAGGACTCGATGCCGCACTCATAGGGGCTGTCCTGAGCCGGGTTGGACTTGGCCTTTTGGGCCGTGATCAGTTGAAAGAGGAGGGTGCCGAACGCGAATAGGATTGCGACCACGATCATGATCCCCACGGGGATGTATTGCTTCAGTTCGGGAGACACGACCTTTTTTTCAGGCAATGGGCCTGTTAAATCAAGGGAATTAGAGCGTTGGGCCGGTGCGGCGATAGTCCCTACAAATGCTTGAAAATCAGCCGTTTCAGAGTAAACTAATTTTTACAATGTCAGCGGTCCACGATATCCTAGGGATTTTCATTTCGCGCGGGGGAGTGCCTCCGGGCGATCCGCTTCCATTGGAAGAGGCCAAACGCTCCGTCAAGGACGGCCAGCTCCGGCTCGACCAGCTTGCCTGGTGCAGGGGATTGCCCGATTGGCAGCCGCTCCAGCAGGTGATCAAGTATGTGGAAAAGAAGACTTCGACCCATTTGCGGGTTCAAGATGTCCCCCTGACGCTAAATCGTGCACCTGCGACGCAAGAGCCGGTAAAACTTCAGCCTCCTCCCGTCACCAGGAACGAGCGTCCAACTCCGCCTCCGGCGCAACGTCCAGCGCCCGTGAAACCCAAGGAACAGGAATTTTCCTCTAAGATGGCCGCGGTCGTTTCCGCGGCGAGCGTCGTTGCCAAGACAGAGATCATGCCTCCCGACCAAATCGGCCTCGGTCTCTGGTCGTTCGCGAAGCAATGTACGCGCGAGTTCCGCTCATCGCTTCAGGAGCAAATGGCGCAAAACGGCGTTGTGATCCACGAGGACCTGGATTTCAATTTTTCGCAGGAGGTGCTCATCCTCCATCTTTGGCTGATCTCCAAGGTTCTCCGTCCGGATCGCAAACCGGTCGAGGCGATGAACCGAAAGTACATCCACCGTCAGTCGGAGATCGCGCAAACTTACGAGCATCATTGGGAACAGGTGGAATATATGCGCGCCGCGAAGGAAGTCTTCCTCAAGCGGTTCCTGGATTATAACAGGCATTGGAACGACCACATGCCGCGGGCGCAGACGATGGTCGCGTCCCATCTCCTCAAGAACATTTTCGGCCAGTTCACGGCATGCACGAAACCCGCGGAAAACCTGATTGTTTCGTTCATCAACTCCTACCTCACAAAAATGCCTCGCGCCATCACGGCGTTTTTCGAGGAAGTGGAGAAAAAGGGCTAAAACCCTCGCCGCGGTTTTCAGGAATTTTCCGCGAGAAAATTCTTCATATCTTCAGGCAACTCCGCCGTCCACGAAAGTGGTGCGCCCTCCCATCCCTCCGTCAGCGTCAGGCGCGCGGCATGAAGGGCATGACGCGGCAGGAGCAGTCGGCACAAAAGTTCCGGTGTCACGCCGGTTTGAATGAAACGAAGATAGAGTTGCTCGTCGCCTCCATAAATTTTATCGCCGACGATCGCGTGCCCGATCGACGCAAGATGGACGCGGATTTGGTGCAGCCGCCCTGTCATGGGGCGCACACGAAGCAGCGCAAATTTTTTCAACCGTTTTTCCACCTGCCACTCTGTTCGTGATGTCCGTCCATCGGGGACCACAGCCTGCCGGATCGCCACGGCGCGGTCCGCAGGTCCGGGCCCGATGGGTGTGTCAATAACTCCCGACATCTCACGCGGAACTCCATGGACGATGGCGACATATTCCTTTTGCACGGATGAAGTTTCAAATTTTTTTTGCAAGGCGCGCCGTGCCTCCAGGGTCTTGGCCGTGAGCAGGACCCCGCTTGTTTCGCGGTCCAAGCGATGAAGTAGGGCGGGGCATATTTCAGGGTGGTCTTGAAAATGCTGCCGGAGCTGGCCAATCAGGCTGGAATCCTCGCCATTTTTCGTAGGATGGCATACCAGCCCGGCCGGTTTATCGACCGCGAGCAAGTGGACATCTTCAAAAACGATGCTAAATTGTGGATGTTTGATGTCTGATTAACGGCCCTGCTTTGGAACCGAATCGAGAAAAAAGAAAAAGAGATTGCCAAATAGGACCGGTCCTTTAGTTAATTTGACCAATTCATGCACAGTTCCTTGCCAATCTTTGGTTTAGGCGTGCTGCTTGTTTCGAGCGCGGTTGCGGCTGATCCCGATCCTTTCTCCCAGCCCATTGCGACCGTCAGAGTTGCGCTGATCCGCGACGTGGACTCGATGGGAAAAACCATTCAGTCGGTTTTTCAGGCGCACTATGAAGGAAATATTCGCGTGGTTCGGATGCCGAATGGGAAGTTCACGGCGATCAACACGCTTGGCATCGAAGATTTTTTAAAAGGGGTCATTGGTCACGAGATGAGTCCAAGTTGCCCGATCGAGGCGCTCAAGGCACAGGCGATTGCAGCCCGGTCGCACGCGCTCTTCTCGGCCGAGGATTCGCTCAACGGACCTTATGACTTGGTTGCCAATATTTCACAGGCGTATCGCGGCGCCGATGAAAAGGAACTCCGGGTGCTTCAAGCAGTTGATTCGACACGCAATGAAGTGATCACTTACAAAGGGGCGCTTGTCCCGGCTTTTTTTTCCGAAAGCTGCGGCGGCCATACGGCTTCGATTCAGGAGGCTTGGAGCCAGGGGGCAGAAAAAGACCTGCGCGCCTTTCCCATGCCGCCCACGGTAGATTGCCCCGCGTGCGCGGCGACCGAGCACTTCCAATGGGTGACCGGCCTGACGCATTCGGATTTCACCCGGAAAACCAAATCATGGGGATCGAAGATTGGGGAGCTTTTGAATCTGGAAGTCCTAGGACGCACGCCGTCGGGCCGGGTGGCGCAGATAAAGCTGGTTGGAACGCAAGGCGATGAGGTGATGAGCGCAGAAAAGCTCCGCAGTCTCCTTGGCTTCAACGTGCTGAAGAGCGGATTGTTCGAAGTTGAAAAAACATCGAACGGGATTGAGTTCAAAGGTGAGGGATGGGGCCACGGTGTCGGCTTGTGCCAGTTCGGCGCCCAGCAGATGGCTGAGCATGGTGCCACCTACAAGGAAATACTCGCGCATTATTTCCCCGGCTCCAAGATTGTCTCTTATAAGCCTGCTGAAGGATTTGCGGCTCTTCAAAAGTCCAAGCTCACTGCCGAAAATTGATTCGACCCGAGCCTGTCGATCTCTTCTGGATTCCGACTCCTGACTCCTGCATTCTGGTGGCATGCTGACTTCGGAGTTTGATTTCGTTTTGCCGCGGGAGTTGATTGCCCAGACGCCGGCACCTGAGCGGAGCGCGTCGCGGCTGATGGTTCTCGACCGCGGGCGCCGCTCGATCGAACATTCCCAATTTTCGCAGGTCGGCACATTTCTTCGTCCGGGCGATGTCCTGGTCGTCAATGACACGAAAGTTCTCGCCGCCCGCCTCCAGGCCCGAACCGGAAAAGAGCGGCAGAAAAAAGTGGAAATTCTTCTTCTGGAAAAAATCGGCGACTGCCGGTGGACCTGCCTTGCGGGGCCTGGACGGAATGCAAAACCCGGCGAGCGCATTGTTTTCTCCGACCCGGCCTTTGCCGCGAACGTCATCGACAAGACCGATTTTGGCGGGCGCGTGTTGGAGTTTGATGCAGGTGTGGACGTTGACAAGTTGATGAAGCTTCATGGAGCGATGCCGCTGCCGCCCTACATCGCCGCCGAGGGCCGCCAGGCCGAACGGGATCTGGAACGCTATCAGACCGTCTTCGCAAAAAATCCCGGGGCCGTGGCAGCGCCGACGGCCGCGCTCCATTTTACTGAAGAATTGCTCGAACAGCTTTCAAAATCCGGCGTCGAAATCCGCAAGGTCACGCTTCATGTCGGGCTGGGCACCTTTCGGCCCGTCAAAACTGAGCAGGTCGAGGATCACGTCATGCACGAGGAAAAATTCATGATTTCCGCGGAGACCGCTTCCGCGATTTTACATGCGCGCGAAAAAAAGCGCCGAATCGTCGCCGTTGGGACGACGAGCGTCCGCGCGCTGGAGTCGTTTTTTGGAGAGCGCCCTCTTGAACCGGACCGCTGGCATGCGACGAAGATGTTCATTCTCCCCGGCTATGGTTTTGGAGCGGTCGATGCGCTGATCACCAACTTTCACCTTCCGCACTCAACGCTCCTGATGCTCGTTTCCGCCTTTGCGGGAAAGGAGTTTTTGTTCCAAGCCTATGCGGAGGCCATCCGGAACCGCTACCGGTTTTACAGCTACGGTGACGCCATGTTCATTATTTAACAATGATCTGTGATCATTTATCATTCTGATCCATGAAAAATCTTCCCTACATCTCGATCAACATGGCGATGTCGCTCGACGGGAAGATAACGACGGTGTCCCGGGAGCCCGCGCAGTTCTCCAGCGCCGAGGATAAAAAACTGCTTTTGGCACTGCGCGCGCGGGCTGATGCGGTGATGGCCGGCGGCGGGACCGTCGCGGCCGATACTATGTCCATGGGTATTCCCGATCGCCATCTCCAACGGGCGAGGGAAAAGAAGGGCAAGCCCGCGCATCCAATTCGCGTGATCGTTTCAGGGACATTGAAGTCTCTTTCTCCAAAGTTGAAGGTGTTCAAAAAAAGACTCTCCCCACTCGTGATCTTTTGCTCCAGCCGCGCTCCGGAAGCAAGACGGCGACTGTTCGCGCACCTTGCCGTCGTGGTGGTTTGCGGCGAGGACGGCGTCGATCTGGGGAAGGTTTGTTATTTTTTGGGGCGCTACTATGGCGTCCGGCATCTCCATGTGGAAGGCGGGGCGGGTTTGAATGGCGCGCTATTGGATTCGGATCTTGTCGATGAACTCGACTTGACTGTGGCCAATGTCTTTTTTGGAGGCCGCCGCGCTCCGACGATTGTTGAAGGGGAGGGACGGCCGCTCATCCGGGAGGCGCTGGCCATGAGGCTCGTTTCGGTTCGACATTCGGGCGGAGAAGTGTATCTAAGGTATGTCAGACGCGGTGATCCGCGAACGACAAAATGATCGCCCTGTCCACCTGTTGGAATTCAGGCCGGTACCGCGACGGCGAGCATGTGATCGAGGAGATCGCCGAGCTCGGTTTCGAGGCCGTCGAACTGAGCCACGGGTTGAAGCTGACCATGGCCGATGGCCTTCTCAAGGGCCTGAAAGGGCATCCCCAGCTCAAGGTCTCGAGCCTGCATAACTTCTGCCCGATGCCGGCCAGCGTGATGATCGATGATCCCAACATCTACGAGTTTTCCAGCAACAGCCCCGCCGAGCAGGAAAAGGCGCTCACCGCGACGCGCAGGACATGCGAGTTTGCGCAGAAGATCGGCGTCACGCGCATCGTCCTTCATCTTGGAACCGTTCCGATTCCGGAACCGGAAAAGGAGCTCAACAAGCTGATCTTTAATGGCAAGCACCAGACCGAAGCGTACCAGCAACGGCTCGATGATGTGCGGCGCGAGCGCGAACGCCTGGCGCCGCTCGCCTGGCAGAACGTCCGCAAATGCCTGCCGGTTCTGGCGGAGATGGCCGAGATGTTCGGCGTCACCTTTGGCATGGAAAATCAGCCGCGCTTCGCCGACTTTCCACTGCCGCACGAATTGCACAACGTCTTTTCCGAATACCCGGAGGATCAGTTCCAGTTCTGGCTCGACGTCGGCCACGCGCAGATTCAGGACTTCATGGGCTTCACGCCCCTGTCGCACTGGCAGGAGGAGTTTGGGCACCGGCTGCTCGGCTTCCATTTGCACGACGTGCGGTTTCCGTGTTTTGACCACCAATACCCCGGGCTGGGCGATGTCTACTGGGACCAGCTTCGGCTCGATAAATATCCTGACACCGTGAAAGTCTGGGAGCTCAATCCGAAAATTCCCCGCTACATGATCGAGGAAGGCCGGCCGGATATGGTCGCGCTGGCGATGTACGGACCTGGAAAAATAGGCGCAAACACGGAGGACACATGAAAAAAATCATGAAGTTCATGAAGGGCGTGGCAGTGGCGTTGTTGGTCCTGGTTGTTGCGGTCATCGTGCTCACGAAGTACAACGACTGGCCGGTGTATGTCAGAGATCCATCGGCGCGGATGCGCTGGTCGGACGGCGAGACCCGGAGCCGCGGCAACGTCTATTGGAAGCTGTTTTCCGAAGAATACATCGGCGAGATGGACATTGGCCACGGTGTTTACAACTGGGTATGGATCAACCGCGAGGGCGAAATTGTCAGCACTCCGGAAACGCCACGACGCATCATGGGAGTTCTGCTTCTGGCGGGCGACATGGACCCGGGACTCGATCCCGCTCCACCCGAAGTCATTTCGAACGAGTGGGACTATGCGTTTTCAAGCAAGATGGTGACATTCTACGACGGGCGGTACCGGTGCAAGGTGGAGTTTTAGGCTCGCGAAAGACAGTGGGTCGATGTGTTTATTGCCCCTTGACTCCAACCCTGCGCGGCGGCGAAAATTGGAACATGAAAAAATCCATCATGACAGTTGTCTCACTGATCGTTTTCTCGGCTGTGATCGCAGTCCTCGGAGGCTGTGCCAGCGACAAGTGCGATAAGTGCGACAAGGATAATTCCACTCGCGGCCTGGCGAAGTAAGCGGCACGAAGAAAAGCGCCTACTGCTTTTTGATCATGCCGGTCTTCCGGGCATAATCGAAGAGCCCGCCTGCATCGATCACGGGTTTGGCCTCACCCAACGGCTTCAACGTGTAAATCTTTCCGTTGACCGTCAGCGTCGCCTTTTCCAGATCAACGGTGGCTTCGTCGCCGGTTTTCAGGATATCGCAGAGACGCTGGGGAGTTTCGAGCGGGTAGAGCTCGCCGGTGGCGACGCAGTTGCGGAAAAAAATCCGGGCGAAGGACTCGGCGATCACCACCTGGTTGCCTGATGCGCCCAGGGCAATCGGGGCG
>Ga0207134_1141_pt1 | contig 20179 bp, 15 predicted proteins | sample Alteio_BWMinHeat_12_FD_153527 | JGI IMG/M metagenome (GOLD analysis project Ga0207134, IMG submission 153527) | Enriched cells from forest soil in Barre Woods Harvard Forest LTER site, Petersham, Massachusetts, United States -... | ecosystem: Environmental > Terrestrial > Soil > Temperate forest >... | reverse complement strand
ATTACTTCACGCCGCCGCTACCAGCCGGAGAAAGCACGATTACGATCACCGCACAAAACGCCAAAGGCGGAGTGAATACGCTGCAGAAGAAAGTAGTGATTCAGTAGGTAAAAGTTGGGTCAGGGCTACTGCCCTACAATCCGTTACTTTGGTTTGTGAAACGGGCTGGCGATTTCTCATAGTATTAAAGATGCGGCACCGAATACCGGAATGACCGGGTAAACCGGAAAAACAGATTTCATCAGAGAGAAAAGTTTCAAATGTCATCCAACGGCTTCCACTCAAGCGCAACCCGCTGGCACAACCTGAGGTCGCTGTTCAGCGTTTTTTCCAGCGACCTGGCCATCGACCTGGGCACGGCCAATACCCTGGTATATGCCCGTGGCAAAGGCATCGTGGTGAACGAGCCTTCCATCGTGGCCATCAACAAGAACACCGGCGAAGTTGAGGCCGTCGGCAAAGAAGCCAAAGAGATGCTGGGCCGCACCCCCGGCAACATCGTGGCCATTAAGCCCATGAAGGACGGCGTGATCGCCGACTTCAAGGTCACTGAGAAGATGCTGAACTATTTCATCCAGAAGGCACACAACCGCAAGATGCTGGTGCATCCGCGCATCGTCATCGGTGTGCCCTCGGAGATCACGCAGGTAGAAAAGCGCGCCGTCATGGATTCCGCTTACCGTGCCAAAGCCAGCGAAGTGTATCTCGTAGAGCAAGCCATGGTGGCTGCCATCGGAGCCGGGCTACCCATTACAGAACCAAGCGGAAACATGGTAGTAGATATCGGCGGCGGCACTACCGACATTGCAGTCATTTCTCTTAGCGGCATCGTCTATTCCCGGTCCGTAAGGATGGCGGGCAACCAGATGGACGAAGCCATCATGAACTATCTCAAGCGGAAATATAATCTGCTGATCGGCGAGCGTACTGCGGAACAGATCAAGATCGAAATTGGCTCGGCTTATCCTCTGGACAAACCCCTGACCATGGAAATCAAGGGCCGCAACCTGATCGAGGGTGTCCCCAAGACCATCACCGTTGACGACAGCGAAATTCGTGAAGCCCTGAGCGAGTGTGTTTCCACCATCATGAACGCTATCCGCGTGGCCCTGGAGCGCACACCGCCCGAACTTTCCGCCGACATCAGCGACCGCGGCATTGTGCTTACCGGTGGTGGAGCGCTGCTCAAGAATCTGGACAAGCGCATCCGCGAAGAAACCGGGCTGCCAGTTTCCATTGCCGATGACCCGCTGTGCAGCGTTGTACTGGGCACGGGCAAAATGCTCAGTGACTTCAAACTGCTGAGGAAGATCTCAATCGAGTAGAGCCGTCGTCGTTGGTCATTCGTCGGTCGCCGCTCTGCACTGCCATGCCTCGACACACCTCTGGCTGACGACCAAGGACCAGGACGAACGATGTGGTTTAAGTCATGGAAAACATCATCAGCCGCTACCGTAACGTCACCATTCTGGTGGCGATTCTCTTTGTCCAGGTGCTGGGGCTGGCGGTGCAGGTGAAGCGCGCTACCGATGACCGGCCCACTCGCCTCATCCGCGTCTGGGCGGTGGATGTAGTGACACCTCTAGAAAAATCCATCGTGTGGTTCCAGCATGGAGTCACCAATCTTTGGCATAACTATTTTTACCTGCGTGGAGTAAGGCAAGAGAATCGCGATCTCAAACAACAAATCGAGAATCTGCGCATCGAACAGACCCGCATGCATGAAGACGCCGAGCAAGCCCGCCGTTTGCAACTCTTGCTTGGCTTCAAAGAGCAGTTCATCTCCAGGACCATAGCAGCACAAGTGATCGGATTGACTGGAAGCGACCAGTCCCGGGCCATTTATCTAGATAAGGGTGCCCGCGAGGGCATCCGGCCCGATATGGCCGTTGTCACTGCAGATGGCGTTATCGGCAAGGTACTTCGGGTTTACGGCGCCAACCGGTTCGAAGCGTCTGTCTCCCAGGTCTTACTTATCAACGACCAGACCAGCGGGGTGGGTGTGATCCTGGAAAAATCGCGGCTGCAAGGAGTCTTGCGGGGAACTCCGCTCGGCGAGGTTGTGCTCGAGAAAGTCATGTCCGATGAAACCGTGCAGCCGGGAGATCGCGTTCTTACCAGCGGTGGCGACCGGATCTTTCCCAAGGGATTGCCAGTGGGCACAGTCACCAAGGTTTCCCCGGGGCCAGAACTGTTTCTAAACATTCGCGTAAAACCCACGGCGGATCTCGGCTGTTTGGAAGAGGTCCTGATCATCACCCAGCAGGAAGAAAGGGAACCGATTGTGGCTGGGGGTGCGCCGATGCGCGCAGCAGATATCTTGGCGCAGCGCCTGCCCTCGGTGCCGGACAGGCCTCCTGACGACCCCAATAAGCCTCCGCCGCCCACCAGCGGTCTGAAGATTCTACCAGCGCCCGGTGGGACGATTGGGCAAGGCTCTACCAATCCTAAACCCGGTGCGAATGTAACCGGATCGTCCGCCGTCGTCAAAACTGCGCCCGCGCTACCGCGTACAGCGGTGGCATCTGATACCAGCGGCAAGTCCGGGAGCAACTCCGCAACGATTCCGTTGAAGGGTTCCCCCGTTGCGAAGCCAGCGCCGAAGCCTGCGTCCCCGCCAATCAAGACTCAAGCCACCGGGGACGCGACCCAAGCTACAACCAGCAATCAGGTCAAAACAAAGCCTTCCCAGTCAGAACCGCCACCCCAGCAGCCCGCGGCTGCGCCAACTCCTCCACAGGATCAGCCCCAATAGCGTGCCTATAACATACACATCGAATGAGCAGGTTGAAGTTTACCGGTTCAGTCTTCCCGTAGCCATTGCAGTCCCGCTGGTCGCGATATTTCTGCAAGCATTCATACCGTTGCGCTTCCATTTCTTTTCCAGCATTGACTTGCCCCTTCTGGTAGTGATTTTCTTTGCGCTGGCGCGACGTAGCCCAGTTACAGGATTACTCACGGGCGCGGCTATCGGCCTGATCCAGGATTCGCTTACCCATCAGCCCATCGGGGTGTATGGCATTGCCAAGACGGTTGTGGGATATGGTGCATCTTCACTGGGCGTGAAGCTTGACGTAGAGAACGCCGGCTCCCGATTTTTGGTGACCCTATTCTTCTTCGGTCTTCATGAGGTTTTGTATTTTAGCGTTGCGCGTGAACTGCTCGGCCTCACCCTGCAGTGGAGCTGGCTGCATGAGCTAGGCTCGGCGTTGGCCAACGCATTTCTGGCGGTGCTCCTGTTCGCGGTGTTAGACCGCTTCAAGCAGCGAACGTAGTTCACCACTACTGCCGGCCATGTTCCTCCGTCACCTCGATAGATAGCCGTATGAGTCCAATCCAAGGTTTACAATAGAGTAACTCGTACGCCGAAAAACTCAACGACCCACGGCTGACGACCCATAACTGAATCCATGTTCGGCCGCGACGAAAAAGTATCGCCCGTCCGCCTTACCGCGGTGCAGTACATCGTGCTGGGCATTTTCCTGGTTCTGGCTTACGGACTCTGGCGCCTGCAGGTGATGCAAAGCGACATGTACGCCTCGCTGGCGGAGAAGAACCGTGTGCGCAATGTTCCCATCCTGGCGCCACGGGGAAAAATTCTCGACCGCGAAGGCCGCATCATCGTGGACAACTATCCTTCGTTCACTGCCCTCTTGCTGCGCGATTCATCCCGCGATCTCTCGGCTGACGCCGATCTCATTTCTCAAGGTTTGCATCTCGACGCGAAAGATGTCAAAGATCGCATCCGGCATTTTGCGTCCATGCCCCAGTATCAACCTATTTATCTGAAGGACGACATCACTCCGGATGAGCTTGCCTTCGTAGAATCGCACCGCAACGAACTACCCGAGCTCGATACAATCGTCGCCCATCGCCGCCTGTATCCACGCAATGGCTTCATGGCACATCTCATCGGTTATGTGGGTGAAGTCAGCGAAGAAATGCTGAACCAGCCGCGCTGGGAGTTTTACAATCCCGGCGACGTGGTCGGAAAATCCGGCGTCGAACTAGAGTACAACCAAATTCTCATGGGCAAGAACGGCTCACGGCGCGCGGTCGTGAACAGCCGAGGCAGGGAAGTCGAACGTTTGGATGAAACTCCGGCTGAGTCCGGCCGCCAGCTCAAACTGACCGTGGACTTGGACCTGCAAATCGCCGCAGAACAGGCTCTCGGAGACAAGAACGGTGCCATCGTAGCCATGGATCCGCGCAACGGCGAGATTCTCGCCATGGTGAGCCGGCCCACATTCGATCCCAACGATTTTGCCGTGCGCGTCTCGCGAGACCAATGGAGCAAGCTGGTCAATGACGATGATCACCCGCTGCTGAACAAAGCCATCCAAGCCCAGCTTGCTCCGGGCTCGACGTTCAAGATCATCATGGCTACCGCAGGCATGCAGGAAGGCATTGCGCAGGACATGCACGTGATCTGTAACGGCGGTGCGACCTTCTACGGCCGTTACTTCAAATGCTGGGTTACGGCCGAGCATCGTAGTCATGGCTTGGTGGACATCAGCAAGGCGATCTATCAGTCGTGCGATGTTTTCTTCTATACGCTAGCGGAAAAACTTGGCATTGACCGTATCGCGAAATACGCCACCATGTTTGGATTGGGTCAAAAGACCGGCATTGACCTGCCGCAGGAAGTCAGCGGCGTCATGCCCTCGGAAGAGTGGAAGCTCCGCAATTTTAAGCAGAAGTGGTACGCAGGCGAGACTATCTCCGTCGGCATTGGCCAGGGTGCAGTAGCAGTTACTCCCATTCAACTGGCACGTGCCATAGGGGCGATCTCCAGCGGCGGCATGCTGGTGCGGCCGCATGTGGCGAGTCCCAGCGATTATCAAGGAAATGTCGTTCCCGCAAACGTTCCCGAACGGACGCAGATTCCCATCGACCCCAATAACTGGACCATCATCACCGATGCCATGGCCAATGTCCCTTCCCCACTGGGTACCGCCGGCAGCGCGCATTTGCAGGGAATCGACTTTGCCGGCAAAACGGGCAGCGCCCAGACGGTCAGCAATGCTCTCAAAGCCAAAACCGCGAATGGCAAATCGAAATACAAAGACAATGCTTGGTTCGTAGGCGTGACACCGCGGCGTAACCCTGAAATCGTAGTGGCCGTTTTGTTCGAGGGCGGTGAGCACGGTCAGTTTGCTGCACGTATTGCTGCCCAGGTCGTCAAGGCCTACGTGGAAAAGCAGCGCCGGCAGCCCACCAAAGTGGCCGAGAAAAGTAAGAAAGTAGAAATTGGCGCGGTATGGAATTCTGAATCACCTGGCGGTGAAGACCAGGACAGATTACAAGGCGGGCATTTTTCCATCGATGTTGCGAAACAGCGCTTGCCCCTAGCCGTGGCAGCCCCAGGAGTGCAATGACAGCGCAAAGCCCGGCCATTACAGTCCGGATCAATAACCAAGGACCAACGACGAACGACTGATGTCACGCTACATTTCATTCCGCGATTTTGACTGGCTGCTGCTGATCTTTGTCCTGCTCATCTGCGGGCTTGGGGTGCTCGAAATCCGCAGTGCTACTGCGCACACCAAGTTCGCCGGAGCACATATCAAGCAGCTTTACTGGATCGCCGGTGGCATCGCGTCCATGTTTGTCGTGAGTTTCATCAACTACCAGAAAATGCTCGACGGTGTGCACTGGATGTACATCGCCAGCATCGCCTCCCTGATGACGGTGATGATCTTCGGACAGAAATATCTGGGCGCGCGGCGCTGGATCAAGATGCCAGGCGGCAGCCACTTTCAGCCCTCGGAGTGGGTCAAACTGATCCTTATTTTAGCCGTGGCAAAGTATTTTGCCGATCTGCATCAGCGGGAATTGACTTGGCCGGATTTCATCAAGGCCGGTGCTATCGTGGCTGTCCCCATGCTTATGGTGTTGGCCCAGCCTGACTTGGGGACGGCGCTTACCTATCTCCCAATTGCCATCATGGGATTGTTCCTCGGCGGCGTTCACCTGAAGCAAGCCTTGACTGTCTTGTTGCTGGCTGGCCTCATGATGCCGCTCGCATTTCATGTACTCAAACCTTACCAGCGCGAACGTTTGACCAGCTTTATGCAGCCCGAAGCGGACAGTCAGGGCTCCGGCTACCAGGTAATCCAATCCCTCATCGCCGTAGGTTCGGGTGGACTTTGGGGGAGCAGTGCCGCGTCGCAGACTCACCAGGCTTTTCTCCCCGTGCCCCAAACCGACTTCATTTTTGCGGCTTTTGCCGAGGAGCACGGATTTGTGGGCGCCCTCACGGTTATGCTGTTATACTTTATTGTGCTGATGCGTCTGACGCAGAATGCGCAGACGGCGCCTGACCGAGCGGGCACATTTGTGGTCATGGGTGTGGTAGCTGTGCTTAGCTTTCACATCTTAGTTAATGTCGGCATGGTGGTAGGTTTTATGCCGGTCACAGGAATACCATTGCCTTTAATGAGTTACGGCGGGTCTTCCGTATTGTTTATGTTCTTGGCGCTGGGGATAGTAATGAATGTCCGGATGCGCCGGTTTGTAAACTGAAGCACAGGAAAAAACAGGATTTACCGCGCTAACCATGCGTGGCAAAAACAAGATTACGATCGCCTTCGCGTAAAGAGGGCAACTCACCGGCAGCAGGAAATGGCCGGGCAGGATTGAAGCTAAGTCGTCACCGGGCGGGTAACGGCCCCCTCAGTTGTTGAGAGAGCGGTCACAAACCCGGTAGGCGCAATGCGATCAGTGCAAAAGAATTTCAAGTTTGTATTACGAGTCCGGCCACGGAGAAAACTCCGAGGCCCCAGCCGTCCCTTACCCGGGGCGGACATCGCAACGCTCGATTCGCCCGGCCTTTTCCCGCCTTTGTTCCGGTGAATCCTGCAGCCGCTTGACGGCGCGGGACCGGAGTCCGTATGACAAAAGAACTATTTGTGTCTTCCACTCCCCACGAAACCAAAGTGGGGATGGTGGAAGACGATCTGCTCGCCGAAATTTATCTGGAGCGCGAGAACGAATACACCCTGGCAGGTTCCATCTACAAAGGCCGTGTAACCCGGGTTTTGCCGGGCATGCAATCGGCATTCGTGGATATCGGCCTAGAACGCGATGCGTTTCTCTATGTTTCCGACTTCATGGAATTGCAGGATGAAGATGAAGTCGAGGAACTCCCTACCAACTCAGTTGCTGCTCAGCCTTACCAGCCGCGGGCTGAAGGACAATCCTCGCAGGCAGACACTATGGATGCTTCGGCGAGCGAAGCCCAGATTTCCACGAGCGAGCCGGCTGCATCCTCAGCCCTGCCACTCGAAAATCGGGAGCGATCAGCCGGCGGAGAGAAGCGTGAAGGACGCGAGTTCCGTGGCCGCCGCCGTCGCGGACGCCGCGGAGAACGCACGCCAGAATCAAAGTTTGCTCGCCCGGCAGCTGAGCCAACTCGCACCGCGGAGCCTGAACGGGAACCTGACACCCCGCGACCGGAGCACCGCGATCGCCCAGAACGGACTGATCGCCCCGCTCGTAGCGGGCGCTCTGACTTCGGCCCTCCTCCTGGGTATCAGCCAATTCTGCTGCCTGGAGAATCCATCTCGAAATACAAACGCCTGGCCGAATCCCAGCCCAGGGCAGAGAAATCAGCGCCTCAAAGTTCGGATACACCTCCCATCGCCGCAGCATTCCCCGAAGACGAACCGTTGTTTGCCCAGCCAGAATCGGCCGAAACAGTTATTCCCCGTCAAGCTCAGGGCAAGGCAATCGGAGCAGCCGCGAATGCTGAAGTTGGATCCTCGGAGTGGGACCGTGAGCAGAAGCGTCTGCATGAGATGAATGTCGCGACCGTATTTGGTGAGACAGAAGCACGCGAACCACAGAACGCGACAGACGATCGCAAGGCCGTAGTGCGGGAGCATCCGGATCAGACCTCGATGCCCCTCGCTTCCGCCGGCACCATCGAGGAAGAGGAAATCGAAGAAGACGAAACTGAGCTTTCTTCGTACACCGAGGGCATTGAGGAAGAAGAAGAGTACGAGGAAGGTTTCGAAGAAGAGGAATTGGTGGAGGAAACGCACACCTCTGCGGAACATCACAGCCCGGAAACGCGCGAAATCGCCGCATCCGGGGATTCCGTGCCCATCGCGACCGATGCAGCCGCGGAGCCATTCGTCATCGAGGGCGGCATGGACGAGGCCGTAGCAGAAGATGAAGTGGACGAAGTCGCCGCCGAGCAAGAAGAAAAAGAGGCTGCGGAAGCTGAACTGGAAGAAGCCCAGGCAGAAGCCGAAGCTCTCCTCGACGCCGAGGCCCGAGGCGACGGCACAGTAGATGCTCGCGTGGAAGTCCGCGCTCCTTCCGGAACTGCCGCTTATACGCAACGCGCTCCACGTCCCGCTTTCGATCCTCGCCGCGGTTCGCGCGGACGGCGTGGTGGTGGCGGACGACGCTTTCGCCGCCAGGAACCGCAGAACGTTCCATTGATTAGCGAACTCCTCAAAGAAGGTCAGGAGATCCTGGTCCAGATTGCCAAGGAACCCATCGGCAAAAAGGGTGCTCGCATCACCAGTCATATCGCGTTGCCGGGCCGTTTCCTGGTGTACATGCCGACCGTGAACCACACGGGCGTGTCGCGCAAAATTTCCTCAGAAGAAGAGCGCCAGCGACTGAAGCGCATCATCATCAGTGAGCGTGAAAACGGCCACGGTGGCTTCATCGTCCGCACCGCCGCACAAGGAGCATCGGAAGAAGAACTGCGCGCCGACATCCGCTTCCTGAAAAATCTATGGTCAGAAATCAAGAGCCGGGCCGACAACGGCAAGGGTCCTACCTTGATCTACCACGACCTGAATGTGGTCGAGCGCGTACTTCGTGACCAAGTGACTTCCGATTTCACCGCTATTTGGGCGGATACGGAGCAGGAATACGAACGCATTCTGCGCTTCGCCAATCGCTTCCAGCCTGCGCTGGTAAAGCGAGTCAAACTCTATAGCAAGGAAATCCCGCTGTTCGAGCAATTTGGCCTGAGCGATGAGATCAACAAGGCACTCAAGTCCAAAGTCTGGTTGAAGAGCGGTGGCTACATCGTGATCAACCAAACCGAGGCCCTGGTGGCCATTGACGTCAACACTGGCAAATACGTAGGCAAGACCGCACGCCTGGAAGACACCATCGTTAAGACCAACATTGATGCGATCAAAGAGATTGTCCGCCAGATTCGCCTGCGCGACCTGGGCGGCATCATCATTATTGACTTCATTGACATGGACGAACGCCGCAACCGCCAGAAAGTCATGCAAGCGCTCGAAGAAGCGCTGCGCAATGACCGCGCTCCATCCAAAGTTTTGCAATTTAACGACTTTGGACTGGTTGCCATCACGCGTAAGCGCGTCAAGCAATCGCTCGAACGCACCATCGGCTCTCCCTGCCCCTATTGTGAATCAACCGGCTATGTGAAATCAGTGACCACGGTCTGCAACGACATTTACGTCGAGATGCGCAAGATGGCCAAACACCTCGATCACACCGACGTTATGCTGCGCGTGAACCCAGAAGTGGGCAAAGCGCTCAAAGCCGGCAACGGCAAGGCCCTTGCCGAGATGGAAGAGCTAACCAAACGTACGGTCATCGTGAAAAGCGACCCGGCCCTACATCAGGAACAGTTCGACATCAACTGAGCAAACATTTGAGTACAGGCACGGTCGTCCTCGTCCGTGCCTGCATCATGCCTCACCTGATTCAAGCCCGGCATTCCTACCATAGCCCTGGCAGCTCACACTCTTTCATTTACCAGTAATCCTCACGAGCGAACCATTCGTACCAGGGATGGCCTTCTCCGCCCCGAATCGGACTACAGTTATCGCGCTCTCAAGTCTGGTTGTCTAGGCTTACAGCCTGAGGTTCCTCGATTTGAGAATTGCTCAACCCCCTACCCAGGGAATCCCAGGAGAATAATCTGATATGAAGAAACCTTTGACGACGATTGCTGTTTTGACTTTGTTGCTGGCTGGGTTGTGTTTTGCCGGCCTCGCCACTGCCCAGGACAACATCAACCCACAGGCTAGAGGAATCTATGTTGCCGGGCGTCACCCCGAAATCCAGCCCGAGCCTGGGTCTGCCAATCTGGCAACGTGGCAAGGCAGCTTTAAGGATCTGACTGGAGCGACGCGGCACTTTTTCATGGTCGGTACCGATCCCAGCAAGACCAACAAGACGACCACCGTATCTGTTGAGATCATCCCCATCAAGATGGTTTATGGGAAGAATAACGGCAACAAGACCTTTGATCCGATGAAGAACAAGCTCCCCAACGGTCAGACGGTGATGCAGATGATTCTGGCCTCGCCCATCTTCAACGCCAACGTTGACTTCAAGCAAGGCGGGACTGATCTAGGCAAAACGCAATACATTGACGCTTTCCAACGCGGCAACTTCTGGGGCAAGAACGTGCAGAAGAACACCAACTACCATGTCCTGCTGGGCAAGCCGACGGTATTGCCGGAGCAGACCATCAAAGTTCCCCAGGGGTTAGGCGTGGTTGAAGTGAACCCTATTAGCGGCCATGGTCTGATCGGCACATTCGACTTCAACACCATGGACAACACAATCCAGACCTACATCAAAAAATTCAAGATCCAACCCAACACGTTGCCCATTTTCATCTCTTATGACATTTACCTGGGCAATGGGACGTCTTGCGGCTGCGTTGGCGGATACCATTTCCTGAACGGTGGTCCTCCCACTGGCCAGACCTACTCCTACACCACCAGTGTGGACCAGGGCACCAACCAGTTTGCCCAGGACGTTACCGCGTTGTCGCACGAAATCGGCGAGTGGCTGGACGATCCATTCTTCGGCAGCAACACAGTCGGATGTCAGGATAACAGCCAGCTCGAAGTGGGTGATCCGCTGGAGGGAAGGCCTAATTTCGGCGGCTTTCCGTACAAGGTCGGCAACTTCACTTACAACCTGCAATCGCTTGTATTCCTAGGTTATTTCGGGGCGCCGACGAGAACTTCACTGCATAAATGGCTTAGCTTCCAGAATGATGAAAAGAACGTCTGCCCTGGCCAGTAGCTGTTCCTGACAAAAGAGCCCGCTTCGTCTCTCTCGACGAAGCGGGCTCTTTCTGTGAATGAAGCCACAGACACCGCGAGAGTCTATCTAGTCCGCAGCAGTCGCCCGGCCGGCAACCTCTGCTTTCAAATCCTCCGCCAGCAATCGATGGAACAAGTGCTCTCCCGCCTCTCGGCGCACTGAAAGCCTGCCGGCGCCGTAAGCACGTGATTTCAAGCCACGCTGCACCGCTTCACAAATCCCCAGGTCTTCGTCCTGCACCCGATTGCCCACGGCCACGCTCTCCTGGTTATATTTCTTCGCGCTGTCGCTTACGTCACCGAAGTAAAAATCAAAAATCACCCGGCAGTGGTCCTCGTCCACCGGGAGCACCAGGTTCGTGTCCATGTAGCCTTCGTAGCAATTGATCATCAAATTCGGATACTGCCAGAAGTACCAGGCGCGGTCACCTTTGCGCGTCGCCCCGGTGGCCGCATCCTCACTCGACGCTACCATGGGACTGGACTGCAGACAATAGCGGTCTTCGTTCTCAATGGTGTATTGCTTGTAATCCAGCACCGAGTTCAAGCCCTTATGTAGATGGGGAACGTGATACCCCCCATCAAGGTAGTTGTCCACAAAAACTTTCCAGTTGCAATGGATGTCATAAGTATGCGAATCGAAGTAGTGAAGCTTGCTCAAGTCGAGCGGAGCCATCCGCTTGACTAGCCCTCCAAGAAAACTCACCAAGGACTCGCTTGCGGGGTCCAGATTCACAAACACAAACTTTTCCCATACCTCAGCTTTCAGCGGCACCAGACCATTCTTCCCGCGGTCAAAATCTTCCACCCCTTCGAACTCAGGCATACCTTTCAAGGCGCCGTCCAACCCATAGTTCCAGCCATGGTAGGGGCAGTGCAGGATGCTAGCTTGCCCACAGGGTTCCGTGACCACCGCGGCTGCGTGATGACGGCACACATTGTAGAAACCTCGCAACACTCCATCGTTACCGCGAACCACAACTACCGGTTCACCCGCGACGATGGCAGTAACGAACTGGCCGGGCTTTTCCACTTGCTCAATGCGTCCCACCATCTGCCAAGTCTTACCGAACACAGCTCGAGCTTCAAGTTCCGCGATGCGCGAATCCACATACCAGGGTGCAGGGATGGTGTAGGCCTCCGCCAGCGTGGCCTTGGCGTCGTAAAGGGCGAGAATATCTTTGATTGAGTTTGAGGTCATGTGATCATTAGTAGCGCTGGCGTCCCGCCGGCTGTCGAGGGCGTCCCGCCCTCGCAGAATCGTGCTAGGCGAACCTCAAGCTTGGGTTTCGGTCCCGATAGCTCGCCGCAGCACATCCAAAAACTGCGCGATGCGCGCTTCTTTTTTCGCCGCGGGATCACCCTGGCGTCGGAACAAGCCGGGGTCAAGTTCTTCAATCAGCAGCGCATCCTGGAATCGTTCCACCACCCAATCGAGGATGGAGACCACCATCTCCACGTCCAAATCACGCCGCAGCTCCGCGCGTTCTAATCCGAAGCGTACGAAAGCCACGCGCCCGTAGGGATCTTCTGCAATAAGGAAGCGGTTAATCTCCCGCTTTAAAGCCAGGTCCGTCCCGTACTGTCCCAGCAGATACACCCGGTAGGGAATCCAGTCCTCGCGCACCATATGCTCCGTCCTCACCAGCCAGTAATGCAGCACAGCAAAGAAGCCCCGATTGCGCACATCATCAGGCACGTTCAGATAGGGAGAAAAAGAGCACACCGCCTTCTTATAGGCCTCGAAGAACAAGCCATCCTTGCTGCCAAAATGTTGAAAAATAGAGCCCTTGGCGATGCCTAGGCCGGCGGCGATGTCGCCCACTCGGGCCGCATGATAGCCCTGCTCGGCGAAGTGACGCATGGCCGCGTCAATAATCATGGTCCGCTTGTTCTCCGAACGCGGCCTCTGGGGCAGATTCCGGTAGCGAGGCGGAGAGACAACGCTGCTGCTGATTCCGCTCATAGGTTGACCTCAAGTCATGGAACTGTACTCAATCCCAGAATGGAATTCAACTGGATTTTTAGGGATTCAGAGTTTTACGGCCGGAGTCGCCCCGCATTCAATGACCGCTGGTCGCGATAGCTCCACGTATTACTTATGCCCTCGCTCTGCGTATCAATCCACATCGTGTCCCTAAGGTTGGCTTGGAGAACTACCGGCCTTTGCTTTCGGCCCGATGTCGGTAGATCGAGATTTGATGCTTGACCACTTTGAGGTCTCCGCTCCCCCACAAGTTCGCTGGTTCGATATCGTCATTCGTGTTGGCGTCGAATCCTTCATCGGGCAAAGTAAATTCATTGAACTGATGGATCCAAAGAAAGGTGGGATCAAGTTTCCGCGCGTACCCCATGAAGGAAGCGAAGGTGGCGTAGGTTCCGTTCTCTCCAAAACGGAGAGCGTCGTCGGGGCCATAAGGCGTGTTTGGACTGATGGGAAATCCCCAACCGTTTTGTCCTGCTGTGGCGATGGAAGCCGTGAAATTCTCTACTCTGGATCCTACTCGGTTGTACGAAGGATAGTACGGGCACAAGAAAAGGGTGCACGAAGGGTTAAGCCGGTCCACCCAGCTCCAGAACCCATAAGCCGGATTGATTTGCACAGGTCCGTCCGGAGGGCCTTGCGTATTCCAGAGTAGCGGTTGACTGTCGAGGTATCCCGCCATCATCTTGAAGGTGTATTTGGAACTGATCTCTGGATGTTTCTTGAGGAATTGCCTGATCTGAAACCAGAGGGGATGATCGGAACGATTCGGATCCTGTGCTGCTCCCAGAAAAATCACCATGAGCGGTTTGCCCTGATAGATCACATCCCGCCCAGGATATTTTTGGAGAAGAGAACCAAAATACTCCGTCTCTTTTTCAAAAGAGGTTTTGCCGTCCCGGTCCTTGATCAGGACATCTTGGTCAATACCCCCCAGCACCGGAATCAGCTTGAGTCGAGTTCTGAGCTTCGTCCATGCGGGATAGAGGTTGCCGGTATTGTTGCGTATGGTTTGATTTGCAATGCGGAAGGAAGGGGTGCAGTTCTGGAGGTATTTCTTAACGAACCACTCGCTGTTGAAGATGCAGCTCACGTTATTTGTAACTTCGCTGGTGGCTGCGTCAACCCCCATATACTCCATCCAGGCGACGTGCTGTTTTATGACCACGGGATCCGCGCTGTCATAACCGCCTCCCACGCCTTGCATGTCCTTAGACTGCAAAAACGGCATCGCCGCACTGCCTTGAAAAGTAACGGCCTTGGGGCCGAACCAAGCCTCGTACTCCATGACCACCACATGGCTATGCGCGCCGACAACCAGGGGGCTGACCACATCACCCGACGGTGAGGCCGCTGCCGCAGACAAAAGCGCACCTGATAATAGAAAGAATAGGAGAATGGTTATCGCTAGAGGATGCGTATGAATCGGCGGCAGGAGAGGACGCAAAGTGTCCTGTGCTAGCATTTCCCGATTTTCGTTCACAACTACTCCTTGGACATCATTAACACCGCAGCTGTTTTTTTGTTGTAAGCGATTCGGATAGCGCGGCTGGCAGTCACAACTTCGTGAAGTGGAAGCGACGGACGAGCTTGCCTCGGCTATAGGATGGGAGAGCCTGCGTCTGCAGCTTACTTCCGAGTCAGTTCGCTCTCTACTTGACCTGTCATGGTCAGGAAGCGAATGACGCCGTCACTGTCCTCAAAGACCAAGCTGGTGCCGCCGGGAGTCACGACCGCGGAGACCAGATGGCCATATGCCTTAGGAATGCCTCCATGAGGGGCTGTCGCTTGCGCCTGCACGGAACTTATCCGGCCACTGCCAGCAAAGTAGCCAGCGAAAAACAGGACCGCATTTCCCAAAACTATCAAGATCGTCTTACGCATTTGTGCCGTGCTCCTCATTCTTTGAAATCGCAACTAAATTAATAGCGAGCGAGCTGTCCCTCTTTCATTCCTGTTACGCTGACGAAACGGATCACCCCGTTTTCATCCTCAAAAATAATTCCGGTGCCGATGGAGTCTGCAATCGCTGTCACCAAACGCCCGTAAGACTTGGGCACTACGCCGTGCATGGTTTTGTAACTTGCGGCCCTTGCAGGGGTGGCGTGACCGCACACGTAGCCGGCTATTAGAAACAGCACACCGCAACCAATCAGAGCAAAGCTGCGCATTCAGGCTCCGTACCTCTAAAAATTCTTCTATTTCTTAACCAGGATCTTGTGCATCATGCCCAGATCCTCGTGCAGCAAAATGTGACAATGGAAAACGAAAGTGCCCGCGGTCGTCGGATCACGGAAATCCATGCGCACCTTCACCGAGTGATAAGGATGGCCGGGGCCTTCCCAGAAAGGAATCTCGATGGTATCGCGCAAGTCCTGGTTCTTTACCGGCACTCCGTCCACTTCCATGACTAAGAAGTGGATCTGGTGCATGTGGAAGGCATGGGTCTCCAGCGCGCGATTTTCAATAGTCCAGTCTTCCACTGCTCCCACTTTCGTGGTGATCACCGGTTTCTCATTTCCTTCGAAAACCTTTTCCTTTTGTCCATCCACGGTGATGTAGAACTGGATGGGGCCGTTGGTGCCTCCGAACTCCTCGGAGAAATACAACTTCCGCTGCGTGTTCGCCTTCTGCTCGCTCAACCCTGAGTACTTAATGCTTTGCATCGTGATCGGACGGGTTGGCTCCGTTGACTTAGTGTTTTCTTCCACCACATCATCGCCCTTAGAGACATCGATCTTTCCCAGGACCTGGAAAAAATCGGCGTTGCCAGTAGGTCCAGTGGAATAAGCGTCCGTCTGAAAAACTGCATCGGTGGTTGCAGATGCTGGAGCCTGCACAATAAACTCCGCGCGACTGGCCGGTGGCAGCAGGATAGTGTCTTCAGTTCTGGGCTTCGCCAGAGGATATCCGTCCAGCGCGATCAACTGTAGTGGCTGTAACTTGCCGTCGAACACCACCTGCAGAGGCATAAAGTCCTGGAGGCTGGCATTGGCGACCCGCCAGAACTGTTTCTCATTCGGCTTCATCTTGATGATGGGTGCCGGGAACGTTGGAAAGCTGGCCAGTTGGTAATTGAGCGTCAGCTGATACGGCCCTGGAATCCATGGAACCAGGTATTGCTGTCGGAGCACGAACACGCGCTCTTTAAGGCCAGTAACTTCCGGGCGTACTTTCTGCATCCCCTCAACAACGATGGCTCCTGCTGCTCCACCATTCACCTGAAACTCCGTGAAGCCGTGAATGTGCGGATGGTACCAGTACAATCCAGGCGGCTCGTTCTTAGGAATCTGGATTTTAAACGGAAAAGTAGCGCCACCGGGTTGAATCAGCGTAGTGAGCACATCGTCCTGATGGCAAACCGGGGGCACGTTCAGTCCATGAAAGTGAACATTGGTCGAGCTGATAGTCATGGCTCCACTATCGCCACACTTCTTGCCCGGCGTGCCTGCCATGGATGCCATATCGTCTTCCGACTCCATATCGCCGACCACGATACGATTCGTCACATCCAGCATCAGGGTGTCGCCTGGATTGAGCCGCAAGGTAGGAGACTCTACGTCGCCCGTGGCCGTCTTGTAGTTCAAGCAATAGTGAGTGTAGCCGCCGGTATCCACGGAATGCCGCAGTATCAGCCCAGCTTTCAAAACGCCATTGGCAGACTTCAGGCTTAGGCCATCTTTGAGGATTGTGCCGGCCGTCGGTCGGTCAGGACACTGGGCTATTCCTTCCATCACCAAAAATGCACACATCAGAATGGGCGATAGGTACTTAAAAGCAGAGCGCATACGTAACTCCTAAATGTTTTCGTTTGCACATCACTAAAGCTAAAACGGACGGGGTGGAAAAGAACCGATGGACAACAGCCCAGGGCTGTCTGGGTCGGCTACCGGAGAGGTGGACGCCTCTTTAAGCGAACACTTCCCGGCGCTTGATTGAACGTTGATTACCGCGATTGAGGAAGGAGCGCCAAACTCGGCGATATAGACCGTCCCTCCGTTTCCGGTGCTGCTTGCCAGGGCCAAGCCCGAAAGATAGGACCAGTTGCTGGAATACCCCTTCAGCGGACCTGAAGCGCAACCCTTGGTGAGTTTGCCAGTAGTCTTGTCAAAAAAGGCTGCCGTAAGTTTGTCGCCTTGCGTATTGCTGATATACAGAAGCGTTTCGTCCGGGCTCAGCAGAATGTTGCTGGAGCTTCGGGTGCCTCCCAGGCGATAAACAACCGTAGGCGCCAGCTTTCCAGAGGACAGGTCCGAGACCTCTACCACGGTGGATGAGGAGGTGTCTCCGAAGATGGCAAAGTGTCCGTCCTGCGTGATGTCAATACCATTCGGATAAGTATTGCCCCCGCGCGAACCCGTGGAGTCCTGCTCGTCCCCGTTCGATACGGGCACGCCTTTTGCGATGTTAAAGGATTGGATGGAGCCATCTCCGTAAGTCGTCACCAGCATGTTTCCCCGGATCGCCATTCCATCAATAATTCCGCCATGCAAGCCGCCGACCGTGATGTCGCTGATGAACTTGATCTTGCATCCCGGCTGTATCTTGAAGGTCCCGATCGTATTGGTATCGCTGAAGCTGGCATAAAGATAGTGCGTATTCAATGCCAGGCCGATGCCATTGGACGAGCCACCATCGTTCTTGGAACCTGAGGCCCGGCCGACTGTCTTCAAAGAGGTCACATCAATTCCAACGATGTCGGGTGTTTGTGCATCGGATGCGAACACGCAGTTCGCTTTGCCGGTTGCCAATGCTCCAACCCGATCGGAACCAAAATATCCGCCCGCGATGCCGACACCGCCGGTTGCCACTTTCTTTTTCAGGGTCAAGGAGCCATTTTTTCCAACAGTATAAAACGTCACACCGCTCTGGGTTGGCGGTGGCACGTCATCATTAGTGAAGACATAACGCGTCGAAGCCGCGTCCGCAGCCTGCACCTTGATCCCGAAAAAACAGGTAATCACCACGGCAAGCCCAATCAATGAGGGCGACAGGGAGCTTTTGAAAAACGAGTCAGTTTTCATATCTACTTTCAGGAGGAGATTGCGCTACCGGGCGGGCTTTTCCCAGAGCAACTCTTGGCCAAGCTTGAACCAAGTTGGCGAATAATATCACTGTCCCGAAGCGGCTGCAACAGCAGATTTTGGCGAGTTTAGAGCCCGTAAGTACGAGCGGTAATAGTAGTTTAGCGGTGTGCCAGCGCGTAGCGCAGCGTGACTGACAGTTTTCCTACGTTATGATGAAACCGAAGTGAAGAGGGTTCGACGGCTCTGACTGCCTGAAGGGTATGGTCTCATCTTTGTTTCGACTAGGGACGCTGGTTAATCATTAGATGGGCGTAAGGTGTGCCAGCCCACATGATCCATGTTCCCGTCTGTTTCGGCTCGACTGACAGCCCAGTCGACTTCGCGTCAAATGGCCACATGATCATCCAATGAGGGGGTTCTTTGATCGGCGTACCCGAAGAAACGTTGGGATCACTGCCGCTCCAATCCGTTCCGCCTAGCAGCATATACTCAATTCCTGGCTTGGTGTTCGTGGGTTTGGGCTTGTGCGCGGCAAAATCTCGCTCCCACTGCACCGCTGCCTCATTGGCACAGTATGGCTGGCCCCCGACCTCTCCCGGATGTCCTGGATAGCAGGTAAATCCGTTCGTGCCTTCTCTCAGAGGGATCTCGGTTCCCTTATCATCGAAATCGGCCACCTTGGCCGCCTTTGCGATTTTTGCGGGTGCTGCGGAGATTGCGCGAGCAACCTTCGTTGCCTTGGACTCCTCTTTCGGCTTCACCGTCTTCGTTTGAATTTGAGCGACGACTGCTATTCCCGGTAGGCAAGCAAGGAATACGGCTGAAATCGCAATCCGGTTCACGAAGTCCTCCCTAGATACTTGGGGCAGATTCTAGGCCCCCGCGGCTAACGAAACAAGGGGAGTTCCAAAAGTTTAAAGGGCGAGGGGATCACTTTGGCCACCCGTCGTCACGTTGTCCACAAGCAAAAAGGGCACAGCCGCTGGGCTGTGCCCTGTCAATCACAAGTGTAAGAGAGATTCGTCTCCTACGGCGTAATGCGGTAAACGATCCCTAAGTTGGACTTCCCTCCCGTCTGCGTCATTCCATACAACCGTCCTTTTGCGTCCATATAAGGATTGCCGGTAGGTTGATTTCCGTCATTAGCTCCCGTGAAGTTGTGCAGAATCGTTTCCTTCCAGATCTTCCCCTGCTTAGTGAGCTTGTAGAATGCCCCTAAGTTGCTGGAACCTCCGTTCAATGCTGTGCCGTATAGATGCCCTTTGCTGTCCATGGCAAGGCCCCCATACGGGTTGTTGCCGTCTCCACTTCCACTAGCGCCGAACTCATAGAGAATGCTTTCTGAGTAGGTCTTCTTGGTTTTTGAGTAAACCAGTTCCCAAACCGTGCCCGTACCGTTAGTGCCGCCAAACGATGTAGCACCGTAAATGTTGCCAGACGCGTCGCTGATCAGATCAATCCAGTACAACCCGGACCCGTCGCCGTTCTGGCCAGTGAAGCTGTAGAGCACTGTGTCCACCCAACCTTTGGTGGTGTGGCTCAGGCGGTACACGACCCCATTTTGGGCGGCGCCGCCAGCCGGGGCTACTCCATACAAGTTCCCGGCTGCGTCTCTCATCAAGCCTTCGTACGGGAACCCGCCCTCGGAAGGAAAATTGATGCTGTGAATTACCTTCTGCTTCCAGCCTTTGGTCGTCTTCTTCAAGCTGAAAATGACGCCTCCTCCGAACGCACCTCCGTCCGGGGTAGTACTGTACATGGTGCCATCGGGGGCAATCGTCATTCCGGCTGATGGGGCGGTTCCGTCCGCGCCCGTGGCACTGAAGGTGTAAATCACCTTCTCTGTCCACCCGCCGCCACGTTTTGGAGACAACTCATAGACGGTTCCCGTACCGTTGGTCCCGCCGCTCTGGGTAGTGCCAAATATGTTGCCGTTGGCATCGAACGCCAGACGACCATGAGGAGAAGCACCATCTCCGTTGGCTTGACCTTTGAACTCATAGAGAACTGTTTCCTTGCCTGTGGGAGACAGCATGAACACAACTCCAGCGGAATCGGTTCCGCCGGCACCGGTTGCTCCGTAGAGGTTACCTTTTGCGTCGCTG
>Ga0207134_1138_pt1 | contig 20768 bp, 20 predicted proteins | sample Alteio_BWMinHeat_12_FD_153527 | JGI IMG/M metagenome (GOLD analysis project Ga0207134, IMG submission 153527) | Enriched cells from forest soil in Barre Woods Harvard Forest LTER site, Petersham, Massachusetts, United States -... | ecosystem: Environmental > Terrestrial > Soil > Temperate forest >... | reverse complement strand
AAGACGTATGCTACTACTACACCACAATGTCCAAGCTTTGATACGGTAAGGATAGCAGTGGATACCTCTACCAGCATTAGTACAAATCCTAAAAATTATGTGGTATGCCGCCCTGGTTATGTACAATTAGGTGCACAGGCAAGAGGTTTAAGGCCACGTGGTAACATGAGTTGTGGTACTGCTAACCCTCAGGTATGTCTTGTACCTGATACAGCTAAGATAGGTAGTCCACAATCTTGTTCTGGTTCTTATTATTATACTTCGCCGTTCTATTATGGTCCTAATGAGTGTCAATTCATTATTTCGGCAGCAGATCTTAAATCGAACGGTATGCAGTCAGGTACTATCAGAGGTATGGACTTTCTAGTTGGTGATTATTATGCTTCTGCAGGTGGTGGTTGTAGCTACAATACTTATTGTAACTATGGCAACATGAGCTTGAAAGTAACTTGTACCAATAAAGGGTCTTTCAGCAATAATGGCGATACGCTGCCACTAAAAAAACAGACTCTTGTATATTCTGCACCAACAACTGTTACTGCAGGTACTGGTTCCGGTAATATTTTACACTTCACTTTTAGTACACCATATAGCTGGGATACAACTCAAAACCTGTTATTTACACTTTGTAGTGATAATAATGCATCTACTTATCCTGAGATTGATTGCTACTTTACTTCTACTTCTTATATAAGTTCACTAACTTTCTCTACTTATGGTACAGGTTATGGTTCTTCTATTTGTAACAATGCAGTAAGTTCGTATTACAACTATGCAGGTGCAGTAGCTGCAAGGCCATATGTACAATTGGAATATTGTCATGCACCGGATACCAATTTCAGTTATACCTGGAAACCTGGCTTCCTGATCTCTGACTCTACTTATCAGTATCCTACTGCTTATATTAATCAGTCTACCAAATACTATGCCTATACACAGGGCCGTAACAATTGTTGGGTACGTGACTCTGTAAGTATTTATCTGCCTGTTCACAACTATAGCGCCTTCCCTAAAGACACTGCAGTATGTGCCGGTAACTTTGTTCAACTACATAGCACAGGTGGCGATAATTTTACACACTACCACTGGTACCAAAACAATTACCAAAGTGCAGTAACGCTTGATGATTCTACAAGTGCTAATCCTGTAGCATCACCAACAGATACCACTACTTATACCGTTGTATTCTCAGACAATGTAAGTTGCCAGGATACGATCACAGGGTTGCGTGTTAAAGTGAAACCAATACCGGTAGTGCGTTCTGTATTCCATGATACTACTGTAAGTTACCAGCAAGGAGTACGCCTGTTTGCAACTGGTGCTAGCGTATATACCTGGTATCCTACTACGTTCTTAAACAATCCGAATTTAGTAGATCCGATATCAACCCCTACAGAATCTATTACCTACACAGTGTTAGGTATAGGGTCAGATGGTTGTAGCAGTAGTGATACCGTACATATTAATGTAACTTACAGAGGCCGTGTATTTGTACCAACAGGTTTTACACCAAATGGTGATGGTCGGAACGATCGTTTCCGTGTAGATAATATGACATCATTTGAGAAGATACTGGAATTCAGGGTGTTCAACCGTTGGGGCCAGGAAGTGTTCAAAGCAGATGACAACAGCGGATGGGATGGTAAATGGCATGGTGTGGATCAGGATATGGGTGTATATCAATACCTGATACGTGTAGCTTATCCTGATGGTTACTACCAGACCTTTAAAGGTGATGTGACCTTGGTTAGATAATAACAACAATCAAAGCATAAACAAAACAAAGCCTCGAAAGAAATTTCGGGGCTTTGTTGTTGATGTTATTTGTCAATCACTTCAATTCCTAATCTCTTCGCCAAACTCTTTGCACCATTACGCATTACAAGTTTGTGGTTGAGTTTGAAGGCGGGCTTTAAGAGAAATGCAAGAGTATTCATCCAGGGGATGGTAGTGTACACATTCCAGTGGCATTCTATATGTGTCATGCCATTATGCTCATAAAACTTCCAGGTGCCTGTACCCTCAAGATCGCCGCTGGCAATACCACCGAGGGTCTTGTGGTCATCTCGTTCTGTTAGTAATAATTTGAAGTGCAGCTTATAGCCGGATGGGCTTCTTACAGTGTATTCCCTGATACTGCCAATGCCATTCTTGTCGCCTGGCAGTCTCTCCTTTACTACTTCAATACCTTTCCACCATTGTGGCCAAGCTTCAGAATCATAGATGGCATTCCATGCATCTATGAGTTGCGCTTTGGTTTGCCAATGGGTGGTAAATGAATAGTATTTTGACATGATTTTTAAGGTTCGGGAATATGTTCAAAAATAAATATTTTTATCTTTAACTATGCCAATACACAATGCTATCTATAAGACGCAACCACTTACCGCAGCTGATAAAGAGCTGCTAAATACTATATATACGACAAGACTGCGCTTTTTGACTGCAGTCTTTGCTATATGGATGCTCAGTTCTACGTTTTATGTTGTATTGTTCTCTCATCCAAAGGGCTCATCAGAGATCATAATTGCAGTAGCGGTGGTGTTTTGTTTATGTGTATCGGGTTATGTAATTAAAATCGAACCGCTTAAAAAAGATATAAAGAACGGCGTAAAAGAGATCGTGCCTTATACCATAATACGGAAAGAGTATTTTGAATATACCGGCCAATATTTTGTAGCACTAGATGATCCAAAATACCTGCACCATGAAGTAGATGAAGCAACCTATGCCACATGCCAGGAAGGTGATACTATGGCAATATATCGTACACCAAAGTCTAAATTTGTATTTGAAGACAATGGCAGGTTTACATTGATGTAACACTATTTTACATGCTTATCCAGCCATGTACCAATAGCATAAAGTGCGGTTGGGTCAATGGTCTCTTCTATAGTTGCATATTCTGCAATGGTACATGCAGTACATTTCTGGAACAGGTGGTTCAGTCCAGGCAGTTCTTGTATCTCATAAGATGAAGACATGCTTTTTAACAGCCCCATTCGAATGCCTTCCAGGTTCATTTTAGAGTCAACCTGTATATCTTTATCGCCATCTAGCGCTAATACTTTGCAATTTATTTTTTGCAGAAAAGGAGCCGGGTCATATCTTAAAAAATATTGAAACCATGGAGAGGACAACTGTGAGGTGAAATTAGCAATGAATTTGTGTTTGGTATTGCTATCGCTTATGCCTGTCATAGCGGTTACCACATTAGGGTCTGTTTTATTCATCCATTCATTCAAGTTGTCTGTTACGATCTTTTTGTTTAGGCTAGGGTCATTATGCTGATTAATGCTATGTACTACGCTTGAATAAAACTGCGTGTATTTATTGACAATATCACTATCAGCACCCATGCTTAATGAGGTCATCTGTACCTGTTTAGTCATCAGGTCTTCGATCTTTACACCCGGTGAGGCGAAGAAGATGATGAAATCAATGTCTTTTCTTTCAGCTGCCACTATCTGTGCTATCATGCCGCCCTCACTGTGGCCCAACATGCCTATCTTATGTTTGTTCACTTCTTTCCTCGAGCGTAAATAATCTAAACTCACATTTACGTCTTTAGCAAAATCTGCACTGGTTGCATTTTTAACATCACCTGTAGACTGGCCCATACCTCTGTCGTCAACACGCAAAACAACAAAACCCCGTTGGGTAAGATAGTCAGCTAGTACTGCAAATGGTTTATGGTCCATAAGTTCTTCATCGCGGTTTTGCTGACCTGAGCCAGTGATGAGCACCAATGCAGGGAATGGCCCTTTACCCTTAGGTGAAGTGATGGTTGCACCATATTGAATAGTACGGTCTGTATTATGATATATTACATCCTCGCTGTTGTAGCTATAGGGAGGTTTGGGTGTTTGTGGTCTGTTCGGAGCTTTTACATCACCGGTACCGGGTTTCAGATCTAATGGAAAGCTTTGCCCTGATTGATTCCACGAGCCTTTTATTTCACTCCCGATCATTTTGCCTTTGTAAGAACCATTGATCATGCCTATAGTAATAGTGATACTGTCTTTATCTATGATCGTGTTTGAGCAGGTAATCTTGGCAGGAGATTGGTCCGGGCTTTGCATTCTGGTAGTGTATATGCCATTGGTGTTATCTATATAGAAAACGATATGTAAAAGCTGGCCCGCATCAATGGCGCCTTGCCAATTGCCGGCAAAATTTTGGCTATATGCAATCTGATTTGAAAATAATATAGTGATGCAAAGAGCAATTCTTTTTATAAGCTGCATGAGGATATGATTTGACGGGAATAATTATTTTGATGCAAATTATAAATATTATCCGATGTGTTAATGCCAGATTGAATATATAATGGGTTGAGGATATCCTATATTCTGAAAGGCATATAGAATACATAATAAAAGCCATTGTGCAAATGATATTCAAAGGAATACAATTGAATAAACTGCTGTAGTTTTATAGAGAATGATCCATAGGATCGGGATGTTTTTAAATTATTTTCTTGATGTGATATTTTTAAATAAAAAGTTTCATAGTGATAGGGTGTTATAGTGTTTTAGTGGTTAAGGGCATTTCAGGTAGGGCAAGTAAATTATCTGGTTCCAAAGCATCGCTTTGGGTTTTGAGGTATTTGATATACTGATATGAGGCAACTACAAGTTCAAGGCTATAATTTCCTTTGTTGATATAATAGGTGATCTCATGATTTTCTATATTATTAATTGCATCAATTTCGGAGTGTTCCCAAAGTTTACCTCTATATATACCGCCAATAGACAAAATCTTTCTGTGAGGATCGGGATGGTAAGTCCTGGTGATACAGCTCACTAATAGTCTTTCCATTTTAAATGTATTTATCTATATGTTAAGGGTTTATAGTAATTATGATGCAGTAAAAGTATGGTGAGTAAATGGATAAATCATCAGTCAAAAGACAGCGATTTTTCAGTCTTTTGACTGAAAAAATTTAATGAATTGTGTATACTGTGTGAATAAGTGTTTGATGCTTATGGTACCTTGATTGGGGCAATTGCAAATGTTCTGCAATGATTCGACAGAATGAGCGTCACATCACTATTTGTTTGGAGCTGTCAGGCTAAATATTTACCTACAATCGGTATCCTTCTACCTACACCAAATGCTTTTGGAGATATACGAATGATGGGGCAGAACTGGTTGCGTTTGTATTCGCTGGTGTTTACCAGTTTTAATATACGGGTCACTAGTTTTTCATCGAAGCCTTGTGCTATGATCTCTTTAGGGCCCTTGCGTTTTTCGATGTATTGAAAAAGTATCGGATCCAATACATCATATTCGGGTAGGCTGTCTGTATCTTTTTGGTCGGGGCGCAGCTCTGCGCTGGGAGCTTTATCAATAATATTTTGCGGGATGATCTCTCTGTTGCGGTTAATGTATCTTGCTAATGCATAGACCTGTGTTTTGTACAGGTCACCAATAACGCCAAGCCCACCAGCCATATCGCCATATAATGTGCCATAACCGGCAGCCAGTTCGCTTTTGTTTGATGTATTGAGGAGAATGAGATTGAACTTATTTGCCATGCCCATTACCAGTGTACCGCGGATACGTGATTGCAGATTCTCTTCTGCTATATTGAATGTGGTGCCAGTAAATACATCGGTCAAAGCCGTGCTGAAAGAATCGAAAATATTTTTGATAGCTATGGTATCATAATGACAGCCTAGATTTTTTGCCAGTTGTTCTGCATCGCTTATAGAATGCGAGGTAGAGAATTGAGATGGCATGAGCAAGGCACGAACATTGTCTTTGCCTAAAGCCTCACAGGCAAGCGTCAGCACAAGAGCGCTATCCATACCACCCGATGAAGCTACGATAGCTTTACCAAATCCCATTTTATGGAAGTAGTCGCGGATGCCGAGAATGAGGGCTTTGTGAATTTCGTCAATACCTGTTTCTGCATTGTAATGCGATGGCATTATCTCTTCTGCTTTTGAAGAGGCATGATATAATGCAGGCTCCGCAAAACTGTTATCATCATTTAGTGTAACAGCATGCAATGCCTCTTCGAAGTATGGCATTTCTGCAATAATATTTTGTGCAGCATCCATTACCACAGAGCCACCATCAAAAACGATCTCGGTTTGAGAGCCAATGGCATTGCAGTAAATGATAGGTAGATCATACTTAGCCACATTGCGACTAATAATATCTTTTCGGCCGGCAGCGTGTAGGTAATCGAAAGGTGAAGCGCTGAGGTTCACCATCAGGTCGGGCGACTGGCTTATGAGCATATCCATAGGGCAGACACGATACAGTGGATTGTTGCCCAGGTTCCATATATCCTCGCAAATAGTTACTGCCAGTTTTTTGCCTTTGAAGTGGATGATGTTCCAATCATAAGCAGGCTCGAAATAGCGGTACTCGTCAAATATATCGTAAGTAGGCAGCAGGGTTTTGTTTACTACGGCCTGTACTTGTTTTTGATAAAGGAAATAAACGCTGTTGAAAAGGTCTTTACCCTCAGGTCGTTCGTTGCGTGAAGGAGCTCCTACCAATACGGCAATGGTGTCTGCCTCTTCGCAAATGATATTGATAGCGGCGAGGCTCTGGTCTATAAAATCATTGAACTCAAGAAAATCGCGAGGTGGGTAACCGCAAATTGCCAGTTCAGAAAACACGATGAGTTCTCCACCTTGCTTTTTTGCTTCACGTATAGCTGCTACTATTTTATTAGTATTAGATTCAAAATTGCCGATATGATAATTCTGTTGCGCGAGGAAGATCTTCATAAGAGAATGCAAAATTACACCTAAAAGAACAAACCGAGTCTTAGGGCAAAATTGTTGAGACGGGTATTGCCATCAGAAAAACTGCCTTTATAACCGAGTGTATAATTTTTAGGGTTGGTAGCATCGGGCAAAAAGCCGTTATTAAAGAATAAGCCGGTGTAGAACATGAGTTTGGATGCAATAGGATATTCCACACCCAAACCTACGTTCAATTGCAGCATGGCTGGGGGGACGGCTAATGTGCCGGTAAGCTTTTGATTATTACCACTGGTAGTTTGTGAAACACCATTCTCATCAAAATAAACCACATTGTAAGTTGCGATCCTGCTGATGTTGATACCTAAGGTAAGGCCCACCTGGCCATAGATACGAGCGCCATTCTTGGGCAATTCATCTGATATCAATTTAAGCGCCACAGGGATCTCAATATATTGAAGCCTGTAATCAAAATGAGTGCTTATCACGGTATTTGTAGGGTTTGAAGGCCCAATGTCGGCAGTGGAGTATGTATTTATTTTGCCACCTTGTGAATTGACCTCGAAACCTGAAACAAGCGCATAGTTGCTGGCAAAATAATATTCTGCCATAAGCCCCCACATATAGCCCATTTTGCTGCCGTCGCTAGATACTTTGTATTTGCCATCGTCGCTGGTGGAGGTAGTAGGGTGCATCCATGTAATAGTTGGAGCGACCATAGCACCAAAGCGTATCTTGTTCACATCGATCTTAGTATAATGTTTCCCGGGTTCGGACTTGTTGTTTTCCGGAACATCCACATATTCATATTTTTTTTCTTGGGAGTAGCATTGAGAAGCACTAAAAGACAATAGCGAGAATAGTATAAGCTTTCTTAGCATATAAGTAGGCTAATTTTGACTAAAGGTATTTAATATCTTATTAACACAGATGGAAATGACTTGTTATTTTTGCGCTCAAATTAAAAACATGATGCAGGGCTATATGAGAAATATTACTTCGGGATATAAAACATTATTCTACTTTTTTTGTGGATGTGCTTTTTTGCTTACGGCATGTAATAACAATGGATCATCGACAAGAAAAGCGCCGGATGTATCTGAAGTGAAAGCGGAAATTAAAACGGTACGCCTGGATCTTGAAATGGCTAATATAGATTCCAATCATGTAGGTGAAGGGCTGGCAATGTTGCATAATAAATACCCTGATTTTTTTGATTTTTATATTGATACCATCATGGGGCTTAAAGTAAATGGTAATTATACTGATACAGCTATAAATGTGCGTAAAGGTGTAAAGCCATTTCTTACCAATTCAGATTTTCGTGGGTTGTTTGATACCCTTAAAAAACATTTTCCAGATACAAAGGCTATAGATGCCGACCTGGATAAAGGATTCAAGTACATGAAGCATTATTTCCCGAATTATAAAACACCTAAAGTATATTATATCACTACGATGTTGTTTAACAAGCTGTGGGCATTTACTGCAGGTGATAGTACTGTAGGTATTGGTCTTGATATGTATTTGGGTGAAAACTACCCTTTTTATAAAGCACCAACAGTTGATATACCGGATTATATGAATCCTCACCTTCGTCCATCTTATGTGCCAGTTGCATTATTTACTAGTATCTATGAGAACATGCATCCTTTTGAAATGGCGGATAAGACCTTGCTGGATATGATCGTGCAAAGAGGTAAAGAACAATATTTCCTGCACCAGGTATTGCCATTCATATCAGACACTACGTTGTTTGGCTATTCAGAAAAACAATTGAAATGGTGTGAAACGCATGAGGCTGATGTATATAATTTCTTTATCAAACAAAACTTGTTGTACAGTTCTGAATTCCAGACTGTGATCAGGTATGTGATGGATGGTCCAAACTCGTCAGGTATGCCAATAGAAAGTCCGGGGAATATTGGTAGTTGGTTGGGGTATCGTATAGCGCTTGCATATGTTTCTAATACTGGTACTGACATGAATGCTGTATTGAAAGCTGGAGACCCGGTGAAATTTTTGACAGACTCAAAATATAAACCGAGATAATTCGTTCTTATGTCGCGATATACAAAAAATAGTATGATGAGAATAGTTTTAAGTACTTGCTTTGTGGTATTAATATCAATTACATCTTTACAGGCACAACAGGTAAAAACCGACGCATTCAAGAAAATACTGGAGAATGAGAATAAGGATACGGTAGCCTGGGTTCATTCTGGCACATTGAATGTGGGTTTTAATGAAGGATTTTTGCACAACTGGTCAGCGGGTGGTGAATTGGGCGCATTAGCAATCAATAGTTTGTTCAGTGGCTCACTTGTAAGGTTTCATCGCAGGGATATATGGACCAATAACCTGGACCTTGCTTATGGATTATACTATGCATACTCCAATCATTTTGTGCCCCATAAAACAGATGATAGAATAGATCTTACTTCTAAGTTTGGTGTAAGACTCGACAGCAGTAAGTATTTTTATCTTACCGGGTTATTCAACTTCAAATCGCAGTTCACCAAAGCATATGACTATGGTATGCAGAGATGGGATACGGCTTCAACATCCAAATTTTTCTCGCCAGCCTATTTTACAATAGCAGTCGGTGTGGAGTATAGAAAAGGTACTGATGTTAGTTTGTTCTATTCACCATTGGCAGCACGTATTACAGTTGCAGACCGTTATTATACCAATCAATCTAAGGATGGTGCTTTTGGTGTGCCGTATGGCAAGACTGCGATGTTTCAGTTAGGGTCTTATTTTTCGGGGCGTTATGTGAAGAATTTCAATAAGTGCATGACATTTAAAACCCGTCTTGATCTTTACTCCAATTATCTTGCAAAAGATAGGGTTGAAAGCGATGGTACGGTGATACATAATAGCCCCACAAATATTTATGTATTATGGGATAATCTGCTGACCTGGAAGATATCTAAATTGTTCAATCTGACATTTGGACTTAGTTGTATATATGATAATGATATTCCATATAGCAGTATGTATGTAGATAATACCGGCAAACTAGTAGATAAAGGTGAGCCAGGAGAAAACCTGGGTTGGCTGCAAACCAAGCAGATATTTACTTTAGGTTTTTTGTATAAAATATAGTTTGTTGTTATAATGCTTGCATCAGTGCAGATTAATATGCCCAACTTTAGTTTTCCACAGGTTGTGTAAACGGTTCTGAATCTCTAAGCTTAAAAACTTATCTTTGAAATCCTGAGGTGTAAAAATCTTGGGTATTTATATTCAATGTCAGCTACATATCAAATAAAATTACCCCAGTTTGAAGGTCCTTTTGACCTGCTACTGTTCTTTATAGAGCGGGATGAACTGGATATATATAATATACCCATAGCCAAACTTACCAAAGAGTTCCTTGACTATATACATAGCCTACAATCTTTGAATATAGAGCTTGCAAGTGAGTTCATACTTTTTGTGTCTACGCTGATGCGCATCAAATCGAGGATGTTGTTGCCGAGGAGAGAAGTGGACGCTACTGGTAATGAGGTAGATCCTCGCCAGGAATTGGTAGATAAAATATTGGAGTACAAGCGTTTTAAAGAGGCTGCTGAGGCTATGGTGTTGATGGAAGCTGAACGCCTGTTGCAACAAAAAAGAGGGAATATCCGTAAAGAGTTGGAAGCCCTTGGTGAAGAGTATGCTGAAGGTACCGAGATACAGACCATCACCATGTATAAGCTGATGCAGTCTTACGAAAAGGTGATGTTAAAATTCAAAACCCGGCAGGAAAAGCCGCAGCACGTAGTGGTGAAATATAACTATAGCATGGAAGGCCAGCGAGCTTACCTGATAGACTATATGAGAGGTCAGAAACGTGTGGGATTTGAAACGGTTTTTTTGGAATGTGAGAACCGTCTGCATGCAATATTCAATTTCCTTGCTATGCTAGAACTGATACAACAGAAATTTCTGGGTATATTGATTGGAACTGGCAGAAACAATTTTATAATAGAATGGAACGACAATCGTGAGGATGATGGTACGGAGACTGACAATCCTGCTCCAACCAGCGACCCTCAGAGTGTTTTGGCATAGTAATTGAAGTATATTTAGTGTATCATAGTGGTACGAAGAAGATTCCCCTATACGCTGTCGGACAGTGATTGTGGGGACTTTTTATTTTAGGGCATTTCTCTACTTTACTTCTTTCCCCGTAACATGAATATTTGAAATTATAGTAGCGGGTAGTTCTTGTGTATTGATATTCATCGACCCAGTCAAATGCGTTGTTTGTGTGTAGTCTGTAATCAGACCTGAGCTGATGTCCATATCCATAGTGCCGCTAAGCGTCCCTTTCATATTCATGAACTGCATGATGGAATGAGATGTGCTGTCTGAAATATTTTTGATGTCACTAGTCATCTCAATATGCGCAATCCCATTATTGGCAGTTATCAGTCGGAACTCAACAGGAATAGTTGTATTTACTGAGGCTATATTGAAGACAATGTTCTTTGTCCACCTTTCTCCAAGCTTAATGAGTTTGCCGGGGTAAATATCAAAATAGTATTTTAAAGAGCTTTTTATAGCATCATCATTGAACATGCTTATAGAGTTGAAAGCATCTAGGTTGGCAGTATCTGTAATGGCCTCAGTTTTAATGTCAGTAATATCTCCTTTATCATTCATTACAGCAGAGCGGCGCACATGCATTTGTTTTTTCAATCCGTTCAATACTTTCAGCCCGCCAAAAGTATCCTCAGAATTATATTCGCCTGCCGGTGATTTGATAATGACCCTGTCGAAACTGAAATCGATCTTTTTAGTATTGCTGACAGGTATTATGCTGTAAGTGTTAGCAAGAATGATATTTGTATTAATGGACATTTCTTTGTTCATGCCAGGTACACCCATAGTGTCAGTTGTCTCATTAAGGTAAGTGTATTTAACACCCGGTTTAAAATTCAGTTTCAGCTCGATAGGTGCATCGCTGGTGTTATTATTTGTATTGTTATCTTGAATACAGCCTTGTAACAAGATGCACGAAATGAAAAGTATTGAAAAAATCCTCATAGGGACAAATGTATAAATAGTGAGATAAAAGAAAGAATGATAAATGTATTTTGAATTGTTTATTTTGATTTTGATTCAGGAAAGTGGAATTTTGCAACGGTTTATGAATAAGGGGCATATCAATATTTTAGCTATAGAATCATCTTGTGATGATACCAGTGCTGCTGTAATAAGGGATGGCATCGTGTTGAGCAATCTTATTGCTACACAAAAAGTGCATGAATTATATGGTGGGGTAGTGCCGGAGATGGCTTCAAGGGCGCATATGCAAAATATAGTGCCGGTAGTAGATGTGGCTTTAAAGCAAGCAGGCATCGAAAAACACGATATACAAGCAGTTGCATTTACACAAGCTCCCGGCTTAATAGGTTCTTTATTGGTAGGTGCTTGTTTTGCAAAAGCATATGCACAAGCGCTTGATGTGCCATTGATAGCAGTGCACCATATGCAGGCACATGTATTAGCGCATTTTATTGAAGAACCAAAGCCTTCATTTCCTTTTTTGTGTTTGACTGTTTCTGGCGGACATACGCAGATAGTTTTATGCAAAGATCATCTGGATATGGAAGTGGTAGGGGAAACACAAGATGATGCAGCAGGTGAGGCTTTTGATAAAGTAGCAAAAATGCTGGGCTTGCCATATCCCGGAGGCCCGATGGTTGATAAACTTGCAAAGGAGGGTGATCCAAAGCGGTTTATTTTTCCTCTGACACAGATGAAAGGATATGATTTCAGCTTTAGTGGTATTAAAACAGCTGTGATGTACTTTTTACAAGCGGAGAAGAAAAAAGATCCTGATTTTGTAACTAATAATCTGAATGATATTTGCGCCTCTGTGCAATATACTATCATCAAAATGCTAATGCAGAAGCTAGAGAAGACAGCTGCAGACCTAAATATAAAACATATAGGCATAGCAGGTGGTGTATCTGCAAATAGTGCCTTGAGGCAGGCCCTTACAGATGCCGGACAAAAAAAGGGCTGGCAGGTATATATACCTAAATTTGAATACTGCACAGATAATGCAGCTATGATAGGTGTAACAGCCTATTATAAATACCTGAAAGGCGAGTTCGCTGATCTGTCTGTAACACCTACTGCAAGAGCAAGCTGGTCATGAGTAATAACTATTTTCAATTCAAACTATTTCGTGTAGAGCAGGATAAGTGCGCGATGAAGGTATCAACTGATGCTTGCATACAAGGTGCATGGACCCCTGTTTCGCAACATGTGAAAAATATATTGGACATTGGGGCTGGAACAGGATTATTATCGTTGATGCTTGCTCAGAAAAAAGAAGCTGTTCATATTGATGCAATAGAACTGGATGAATTAGCTACAGATCAGGCAAAAGAAAATTTCAGAAATTCACCCTGGAAAGAAACAATACGAATTGTGAATGCTGATGCCAGAGAATATTCATCTGAAAACAAGTACGACCTTATTATCTCTAATCCACCATTTTTCAACAATAGTCTTTTAGGTGATAGCGATGCACGAAATGTAGCAAGGCATGGCATCAGTTTTACTTATACTGATCTTGCCAAAGCTATAAAAACTAATCTTGCAGAAAATGGCTATACTTCTGTTCTATTACCTTATGCATCTTATGAGGAGTGGAGTGAATTAGCTGCTACACATGGTCTGTATGTATATAAAAGTCTACTAATTAAACCGCTTGCAAGTTCAGCTTATAATAGAGTAGTGTGTTTGTGTGGTTTTAATAAGCCTGATGAAATAATAACAGAAGAATTAGTGATCTACGAAAAGGTTAATGAATATACTGCTAAAAGTAAGGGGTTATTAAAGCCTTATTACCTAAAGTTGTGAGATATAGGTATATTATTCCTGTTTCTTCATGGTTAGAAAGTATAGACTGATCCCTATCCATCCAACCCAGAAAAGATAGAAGCCCATATGAAAACGTTCACCCGCCCAGTTGTGTTGCCAATCGTGCTGAAAATCGTAGAAATTAAAAACAAGGCCGCCAATAGCTATAAGTATGGCTATGACATTTACCCGGTTAGATGCACGTCTTGCTGACAAGCGGTGTATGATAGCATGGGTAATTAATAAAAGTATTAATATTCCGAATACAACCAGTGCTGCCTGCCACCATACCTTCATAAATCGGTATTGTTTATAGAACAGGTTGACACCAATGCGGCCAAAGAATGATATCTCTAACATCATATAACCTGCCAAAGCAGATAATGCAGCAAGGAAAAAAATTACAGGTGCTAAACGCTTCATGCAAAAAAAACAATTTGGGTAAAAATACAAATAGCTACGACAGCATACAAGGTCATAACAGTATCTTATTGTGACTAAAATAGCTATTATTAGCTTATATGAATATTGTTAAAAGCAGCATTGATGTGCCTAAAGCGTTTTTTTATCATTTTTCCTATTTAACTTTACGGAAATTTGAGAATTTTATATGGATAATTATAACGAAAAACATTCATTTACTGATTATACAGTAGTAGGTAGTACCAGGGGTAGCGATGCCCAGACTTTGGCTAAGGATTTTTTTGGACGTGTATTTGCTTTTATGTTTGTGGCATTAGCTATTTCAGCGCTATTTGCATATTTATTTTCTAACAATCCTGCGCTAACAAGCTATTTGGTAGATGTTTCAACAGAAGGAAGATTCAAACTTAATATTTTGGGTTGGTTGGTAATGTTTGCACCTATTGGTTTTGTAATGTTAATGTCTTTTGGATTTAGCAGATTATCACAAGGCGCCTTGGTAGTTATATTTTTACTTTATTCTGCTGTTAATGGTATCAGTTTCAGTTTCTTACTTTCACAATATGCGGGCAGTTCTATTTTAGGTTGTTTCCTGGGTTCTGCGGCTATGTTTGGTGTTATGGCAGTAATGGGCTATACCACAGACAAAGACCTGACATCTATGGGCAGAATATTGATCATGGGGTTGATAGGTATTTTAATAGCTTCTTTGATCAATATGTTTATGGGTAGCGCTATGATGGATTATGTTATTAGCATTTTTGGTGTTATTATATTCACCGGGCTTACAGCTTATGATACTCAAAAGCTGAAAAGAATTGGTATGGGACTTCAGTACGAAGACGTCTCAAAGGCGGATACTAATAAAATGGCCATACTTGGTGCATTGAATCTGTATCTTGATTTTGTGAACTTGTTTCTGTTTGTATTAAGACTTTTCGGTAGAAGGAAATAATTTTAAAAAGTGTTTTGAAAAAAGTCCTGCATTTCGGCGGGACTTTTTTATTAGTGCTTGTTAGCCACGGAGTCTGCTTTGTGCTGTGCTTTTTTCTTAAAATATCCTTTTAACAGGAAACTGTGTTTGGCTGCATCCATATTGTCACTAAATCCTTCTGTTCCTTTCTTAAGAGAGGTCATCGTAGCATTTGCAGTTTTAACGGTTCCTTCCAGCCCTTTTGCAAGATCATCTGAATAGAGCAGTTTCCCAACACTGCCTTTGCCATGACTTATTTGTTGTGATATGTCAGCCAATGAGTTGGTTATGATCTCGGCATTTGAAACGACGGCAGAGAATTTACTAATGATCTGGTCCATTTGAGGTGGTTCAGCAGTCATAATTCTACCGCCATATTTCATAGGTCCAGCATTATCTGTCCCGGCGGATATGGAAACCAGTTTATCACCCATTAGACCGTCTGTGCCTATAGTTGCTATGGCATTTGTTTTAAGGAATTGTTTTACGTTTGATTGTAAGCGCATATCTACTTGCGCTGTAGAATCTGTGAGTATCTCAATGCTTTGCACTGTACCTATATTAATGCCTACGAAACGAACATTATTACCAACCTGCAACCCACCAACATTTTTAAATATGCCATGCACAAGGAAAGTACTGCCAAAAATATTTTTTTGTTTACCAATATAGTAAACAGCACCTATTAATAGTACTATGCCGGTTATAGTGAATAGGCCAAGTCGTATTTTTTGAGAAACTGTTGTTTTCATTTTATTTTAGAATTATTATTTAAAAAAGTCAATTACCGCTTCGTTTTTTGATGCTTTCAATTCATTATATGCTCCTTCTGCTATGAACTTGCCATCACTCAGCAATAGGATACGGTCTGACGTGATCTCTGCACAGGCCATATCGTGTGTAATGATTATTGAGGATGTTTTGTATTTTTTTTGCATTTCAAGAATCAATTCACTGATCTCTCGCGATGTGATTGGATCGAGACCGGTTGTTGGTTCATCATATAACATGACCTCTGGGTTTAAGATCAGTGTTCTGGCTAATCCTACTCTTTTGCGCATACCCCCTGACAGGTCAGATGGCATTTTATTGATCGCGTCTTTAAGTCCTACGCTTTGCAAAACTTCTTCAACTTTTTCATCCAGTTTGGCCTGATCTTTTATTTTGAGTACACGTATCAGTGGGAATTCCAGGTTTTCTCTTACACTCATAGAATCATATAAGGCTGAGTTTTGAAACAGGAATCCAACTTTTATACGCAATTCTTTTAGTTTGTCTTCGTTTAGCTGGTTAACTTCCTCACCAAAGACTGTTAGGTTGCCACTATCATAAGCTAATAGCCCAACTACGCATTTTATGGTTACTGATTTGCCTGTGCCTGAACGGCCCAAAATCACAAGGTTCTCGCTTTTGTGTAGTTCCATACTTACATCAGATAGAACTTCCTTACTGCCGAAAGATTTTTTTATATGCTTTATGCTAATTACTATTTCATTGTCGTGCGTAGCATTCGCACCTGATCCTTCATTTGCTAATTTTTTATTTTTTTCCATTGGTCAAGAGTTGTATACAAATAAACTGGTTACTTGTACCGCAATAGCATCTAATAATATGATCCAGAGAGAGGCATTTACTACGGCTGAATTGGCGGCCAGTCCTACACTTTCTGTGCCATTTGCAGCATTGATACCTTTATAACAGCCTACAAATCCAATGGCATAGCCAAAAAATATTGTCTTTATTGTTGCGGGTAAGAGGTCTGAAAATGACAGAGAGTTGAAAGATTTATTAAAATACAGTATTGCACTGACATGGCTACTGACATTTATGGAAACATAGCCTCCTACTAGAGAAAGCGCATCTGCTATCAAAGTCAATATTGGTATCATAAGCGTACAGGCTATTATTCTGGTTACTACCAGGTATTGAGTGTAGTTTGCTCCTGATACATCCATTGCATCTATTTGTTCTGTCACTTTCATGCTTCCCAATTCGGCACCAATTCCCGATGAAATTTTACCTGCACATATCAATGCAATTATTACGGGACCAATTTCACGAATCATGGATACACAAACCAGTTTAGGCACAAAACTCTCGGCTCCAAACTCCTTCATCGTAGGTAACGATTGCAGCGTAAGTACAAAGCCTAGAATAAAACCTGTTATCGCCACAAGTGGCAGCGATTTATTTCCTATCAGGTAGCATTGACGTATCAATTCATTCCATTCAAAACCGCCTTTGAAAATGTTTTTAAAAAATTTGCCTGCAAACAATAACTGATCTCCTGCACTTTCAAGAAGTTTATTGTGCTTAAGGCTTATTATTCCAAGCATAATGGATTTGATTTTATAAGAATATGTAAAAACTGTGCCAGTGGAATTAAAGCATGAGATAAAGATTGTCCATTTAGAGAGCTCGGCAATAGTTTATTTGATGTAGTAAAGAATACGAGTAAAAGATCTTTTACAGACTATCACTATATGTTGATTGTCGTTTTATAACAGTGCTAAAGACAATGACCATGCATTAAATAGGGATTAAAACATTGGAACATTATCATTAATGCCTTGTTTATGCGCTATATTGCCTGTGGATACCATGTTTTAGGTTTTTAGTAACTTGCAATAGTATTGGTATTTCTATACTGATCACCATTAATTAAGTCAGGAATATGAAGCAACGCATTCTTTTAGTTGAAGATGAGAAAAAATTAGCCAACACATTACAGTCTGGACTGAATGAGAATGATTATGATGTAGCTGTAGCGTATGATGGGCAGTCTGGGAAAGATCTTATAATGAACAATGTATATGACCTTGTAATGCTCGATATCAATCTGCCATATATAAGTGGATTTGAGCTTTGCAAAATGCTTAGACAAAAGAATAAAAGAGTACCTATCATGCTTATTACTGCACTTAATTTTATTGATTATAAAGTAGAAGGTTTTGATTCCGGTGCAGATGATTATATTGCTAAGCCATTTGAATTCAGAGAGCTGCTGGCAAGAACCAAGGCTTTGATACGCAGGTCAGAAGTATCGAAAGATGATACCGGTGACAGGTTTTTGAGAGTTTGGGATCTTGAAATGGATTTGAATAAAAAAGAAGTTAAAAGAGGTGGGAATAAAGTACAGCTTACGGCAAAAGAATTTCAGTTGTTGGAGTATTTTTTGAAAAATATGGATAAGGTCGTATCCAGGGAGGATATAGCAAGAGATGTATGGGATATAGATTTTGATTCGCAAACCAATGTAATTGATGTGTACGTTAACTTTCTCAGGAAAAAAATTGATAAAGAATATCCTGTGAAGTTGATACATACACAAGTAGGGATGGGTTACATTCTAAAGTCAGAAGATAACTGATGCAATTAAGATTTCGGATAACACTTGTTTTTACTTTAATAGTTACATTCATATTGCTGGTTATGTGTGCCAGCATTTATATTTTCTCTGAAAGTACGCGTTATCAAGAGTTTCGAACCAGATTAGAAAGGCGAGCTCTTAGCACGGTAGAGTTGCTTAAATCGAAAGCAATCGGCCCCGAATTGATAAAAGATATCAGTCGCACATCCCCAAGTGCATTCTCTGACAAAAGTATAGTAGTACTTGATTATCGTTATGGAGAGACATTCTCGTATAATGATAATGATAACGATTCTCTAATAGTGACTAACGATATTATACAGAAGGCAAGAACGAGTTCTCCTTTTTTTTTCAAATCGGGTAAAAGAGAAGTTGTAGCAGTTGAATACAAGAAGGATATTTATGACTATATAGTAATTGTTGCAGCGTATGATCAGGAAAAAAAGGATATGCTTTCCAGATTGATTTATATACTAGCTGGATGTTTCTTGTTTAGTATCTGTGTTGTATTTATTACAGGGTATATTTTCTCGCTTGGTTTAGTAAAGTCAATAAGTCGCCTTACATATAGAATAAATCACATATCTTCTGCTGATCTGTCGCTGCGCCTCGAAACAGGAAATGGTAAAGATGAGTTTCAACAGTTGGCATTTACAATTAATAGCCTTCTAGGGCGTTTGCAGGTTTCTTTTGATACCCAACGCAGGTTTATTGACAATGCTTCTCACGAATTGTCAACTCCATTGGCTTCAATCAGTAGTCAGTTAGATATTGCGCTACAAAGGGAAAGGACTGCTGAAGAATATCAAAACGTGATAAGCTCTGTAAATGACGATGTGAAAGATCTGAACATGCTATTAAGAAGCTTGCTTGAGATAGCAAAGGTAAGTGGTACTGATAGAAATATAGAATTGGTGCAGGTGCGTGTTGATGAATTGCTATTAAGGCTACCTGCCGAGATGAAAAAAATAAGTTCTTCTTATATAGTACAATTGGATTTTGGAGAGTTGCCCGAAGATGAGCATGAGATAACTGTATTTGGTAACGAGCATTTGTTGTTCAGTGCGTTAAAAAATATTGTACATAATGCTTGTAAATATGCAATAGACAATACGGCTTTTGTAAGTATGAAGATAGAAGGTAAGAATATTCAGGTAATTATAAAAGATAATGGTCCGGGTATCGCTTCCGAGGAGATAAGCCATATTTTCCAACCCTTTTATAGGAGTGGTGAGGCCAATAAATCATCTATTCCCGGTTCAGGATTAGGATTGTCTTTGGCAAATCATATTGTTCATCTATATAATGGCACTATAACGGTACACTCAGTGCCACGTATAGGCAGTACATTCACAGTTATGCTATACAACGAGGTTAAAGACTAAAGATCAATAATGCATTCTTTCATGTATCTTTAATTTGGTTCCAATCTATTGGACATGGACGGAGAAAAAGAATATATTGATATAAATAAAGCCTTGTGGAACGAGAAGACCGTACATCATCTCAAGTCAGATTTTTATAGCTTGGATTCTTTTATGCAAGGAGTGTCTACACTAAAGGAGCCCGAACTTGGACTCTTGGGGGATATAAAAGGGAAGTCTGTTTTGCATTTGCAATGTCATTTTGGGCAGGATAGTATGTCATTGTCTCGAATGGGGGCTATCGTGACCGGTGTTGATTTTTCAGATAAAGCTATTGATGTTGCGAGGAAATTAGTTGTAAAGTTGGACTTTGATACGAAATTTATCTGCGCTGATATATATGCTTTGCCAGATGTACTGGATAAAGAATATGATATTGTTTTTACCTCTTATGGTGTTTTAGGCTGGTTGCCGGATATGAAACGTTGGGCCAGGATTGTTTCCCGCTTTCTAAAGAAGGGTGGTCAGTTCATATTGGCTGAATTTCATCCTGTTGTATGGATGTTTGATTATGAATTTACCAAAGTGCAGTATTCTTATTTTAATAAAGAAGCCATTATAGAGACTGTTTCGGGTACTTATGCAGATCGTGCAGCCTCTATTGAGATGCTGGAAATAGGTTGGAATCATAACTTAAGTGAGGTATTTCAGGCTTTATTAGATGCAGGCCTTACCATAAAACAGTTCAAAGAGTATGATCATTCTCCTTATAATTGCTTTAAGAATATGGTTGAATCTGAACCTGGTAAATTTAGGCTAAAAGGATTGGAAGAGAAGTTCCCTTTGCTTTATACCTTGAAAGCCGTAAAGGAGTGATGTTTGCTAATCCTTTATACAACACACAATTGTGATTCCTTTCTTTGATTGTGGAAAACTTATTGCACAAATTATTTGAAAATGTTTTGCTGAAACACTTTATGGCCGTATATTTGCCGCCCGCTTCAAACGAAACGAGAATAAACAACTGATATAGAGAATAAAAA
>Ga0207134_1135_pt2 | contig 20924 bp, 18 predicted proteins | sample Alteio_BWMinHeat_12_FD_153527 | JGI IMG/M metagenome (GOLD analysis project Ga0207134, IMG submission 153527) | Enriched cells from forest soil in Barre Woods Harvard Forest LTER site, Petersham, Massachusetts, United States -... | ecosystem: Environmental > Terrestrial > Soil > Temperate forest >... | reverse complement strand
CTGGAAAATTGCTCAAATAAAGAACATCAGAAGATTGTCGATATGGGTATTCGGCATCGTTACTTCTTATACAGTGCGGATTGCTGACGATAAAGGCAACACTATTGGGAAGCATTTGACTTATGAATCGCTTCCGCCGTGGCGCAAATACGTTTTCAGGTATTACATCTTTAAGAGCGCTTGATTTAGCCTGTACTACAGCATTTTTCTTTTTTTTTTCAGCCACCATCTACCCTCTTAAAATCCTAGTTAAAATAAATTCCTACTGCACCGGTCACCCGGCGAATCAAACGTACCGAGTCGATTTCTAATTCTTCTCCATATTCAAGCTCTTGCCGGCCCCGTTCTTTTAAGAGATCAAATAACTTGTCCCGATCAGCTTGCGTTAATTCAATCTTCTTTAGATGGTCGTCCTCGGCTAATTTCATTAGCTCGGGTGTAGACAGCTCTGGATCGATTTTTGGCATATGAATATATTAGCGCCGGATAGCCCAATGCGCCAGTCATCACCGGGTCCTTTATAAACCATTATCTTATTTTTACGCCAAATGAAAAGCCCTAGACCTCTGGTTTAAGCAGAATATCGCATATGAAACCCCGTATGCAAAACTAATTAAAGCAGGCTAAGGCAGCTTCATCGCCAATTTCAAGCCTGGGAATAAATACTTTTAACGCCCCTGTCTCACACTCGTAGCGTACTGCTTCTCTTATTACTTCAATGGCAGCTGCACAAACTTCTGCCTTGCGATCTAATTCAGGCAAAGTACTTGTACCTAAAATCATAGCGTCCGCATAATCATAAGCAGTAAGAGCTGCGTCTAAAAATCTTGAGGGGCGCCCGCAACGCTTCATACTTTCGCCAACTTTGCCAGCCTGACGTCTCATTTCCTTTAATCTGCGATAACACTTGCCATGAGCATATTCGCGTTCAAGGCCTAATGCCAAGCGAAAGTCCTCATAATTGTTTTCCAAAGCTTTAAGCGCGGCTTTGCCTTCCATCACTGCTCTAACATTAGCCATATTCCCGAAAACCTCCTAGGAACTTAGACCCAAACAGTAAAAGGTTGCCTATCGAAGATTATCCTGGCATATTGTTATTAAGAGACGGTAAAGATAATTTGAGATTAGCAAGTGCTTCTAGTACCTGCAAACGTAAGTACTGCTTATCTTTTGAATTATCAAGTACTGCATTAGCTAATCTGGCTTTTTCTGCTTGTGACATTTGTCCTGCTAAGCGCAGATCAATTTCTTCTTTCGAAAAACCATCGCGCTTCGCTAACCTTTCAAATAAAATATTTTCATCACATACAACAGTCCATATGTAATCGTAATCAGATTGACGCTTCGATTCAAAGAGCAATGGTACAAGTGTGGCAATTATTTTTGCTTTCTTTTCGCTTTGAGAGAGCTCGTTTGCCCGTTCTCTACAGATTTCTCGTACCCGCGGGTGCAAAATTGATTCAAGCTTAATCTTTGCTTCCTTGTCGCTAAAAATAATCTTTGCTAATTTTTTACGGTCAATTTCTTCTGCTTCGCTAGACCCTGCTGATTTTATTGCCCCAGGAAAATACGCTCCTATCTCTTTCTTCACATCAATATTTGTGGCTAGCAACTCATGGACAATTTTATCCGTATCAATTACTGATATGCCCAGTTCTGCCAGGATTTGCCCTACCAAAGACTTGCCAGAGCCAATTGTACCAGTGATACCAATGGTAGTGACATCATTGTCGCCAATCTTCACTGCCAAAGCTCCTTATCTTTCGATAAATCTTTCATGACAGCGCCGAGATCATTCGCTCGTTGATTATCTAACGAATGTTCATTAGAATACACGTGCATTTTAAAAAGAGTTCTGCTGTCACTGATCGGCTGACTGACAACAATAATTTCCCCTTTTTCGCCTGCCTCTGACAATAAGAATTGTCCGGCTTCCGGGTATTCAGACACCATCGTGAGACCTGTTTGCTTAGCGGCCTGCTTAAACAGAAATTGTGCTCTGCTATATGTTACTGGCAATTCCCAGGCAAGACTATTTTTTTTCAGTGGGTATTCGTCTGCTAAAGACAACGCCCGCCCACGCCAAGCCAAAGATTCTGCGGTTTGGTGATATATTAATCGTCTGTGATCAGGAAGCGCTACCGCTGGTGGTGGCGGTACTTCATTGGACTCAGTGTCCCGCTGTAGTCCTGTAGTTGGATCCGTTTTTATCCCGGGACTTATCCCGGTGCCTGCTTCTTTTGTATCGATTTGTCTTAAACGAGGGTCTAGAAGCACATCGGATTTTGCCGTATCCCCTTGTCCAAAGACAGGATAACCATAAGCACTAACTAATGCGCTTAATAGCATTATTATACGAATTAAGTTGACAAATTGTCTCATATTCTCTTATTCCCGTAACGATCCTCCCTGATCGAATTGTAATCATTATATTTTAAATGGTCATTTAAGATTAAACCATCTATCAACCAATTGACAGAGCTGCATGGGTTTTCTATGATTTTTGTAGTCTCGGTCAAGGATAGAGCTTAAAAAGTTTTGTCCTACAACTTTGAGTAATCGGGGTTCCGGCTCGAAACGACGACGTAGACCTATGAAACTTAGAGGACTAATTGCGATCTTTTTTTTTAAAGTATTGTGGTTTGACTCGAGAAGTAGGAAACGGTGAGGCGTTAGGAGGTTCCCCACCTGGAAAACCCGGGTCAAAACTCGCCCTAGTCCTCGACTGAGACAAATTTATGCACACTGAGAACCAAGTACAGCTTTATTTGGCTAATTTAGAGACAATTCAGGAATTTGGCCAGCAAGTTGGCCGAATTATTCAACCTGACACAGTGCTTGCTCTGACAGGCGAAATTGGCAGTGGCAAAACAACCCTTGTCAAAGCAATAGCTCAAGGATTAAAAGTCGAAGAAGTGGTTACCAGCCCGACTTTTGTCATGATGAATGAATATCACTCAGGAAGGCTGCCACTTTATCACATTGACTTTTATCGCCTTATGGACGAACCTGACCAAAGCACAAGTTTAAATTTACTCGTCTGCCAGCTTGCTGAGGTTATAAATTCAAAGGCGCTCATAATAATTGAATGGGCAGAAATCTTCTTAAATGGATACAGTAAGGACTTGCGCAGCTTATTCGCAAGCGGCTACTTAAGCCTAAATCTGACAGCCGATAGAAGTAATAATCAGGCTCGCCTCGTGACCATATCTGCGCTAAGCGGTAGTGAAAAAAACAAAACTGTTTCTTTTTTATTTGAAAAAATTTGCGAATTGTCAAAAGAAATTCTTGTCTAAAAGAAAATTTTTTCTAGACAGATAGTTCAATCGTGCTATACTCATCGCGCATTGGCATCCCTTGACAGGGGTGAAAATTTGCTACATATATACATATATATTGTATAAGGACAAATAGGTTTTAATAAATGCCCAAAGTAACTGTTGCTAAAAAGCCAAGTATCCGCGAATCCAAACTAGCTAAGGGTCGCCGCGCTACCGCCACCCGCTCATCTGTGCGCCCAACCAAAGTCAAGGACAATAGCGCAGAACTTATATCATTAAAGCCTCACAAAGGATCTCCCAAGGAACAAAAGCAGCGAGGCAAGGAACGGCGAGAGAGCTTTCCGACGCCGAGCGAAGTCGATTTCGCGCGTCCGGACAAGCGGAGCGCAGGGCGGGGAGCGCTAGTAATTGTCGAATCGCCGGCTAAAGCTAAAACTATTAGTAAGATTCTCGGTAAAGATTTTCAAGTAAGGGCGAGCATCGGTCATGTGCGTGATTTGCCGCGCAATAAGCTTGGCGTTAATGTACGCAAAAATTTCGAGCCTCAATATGAAATAATGCACGATAAAGAAACAGTAGTGGCCGAATTGCGACAATTAGCGCAAGCAGCCGACAAAGTATATCTGGCTCCAGATCCTGATCGCGAAGGCGAAGCCATTGCTTGGCATTTATCTGAACTTTTAGATTTGCCTAAAGGAAAATTACATCGCGTCGCGTTCAATGAAATTACAAAAGACGCTGTCACACAAGCAATGAAAAAGCCAAGACAAATTGATCACCACCTGGTGGACGCACAGCAAGCGCGCCGCGTACTCGATCGCCTTGTCGGTTATAAAATTAGTCCACTCTTATGGCGCAAGGTGAATGGTCGCTCGGCTGGACGTGTACAGAGCGTAGCCGTGCGCATAATTTGTGAACGTGAAGAAGAAGTACAAAATTTTAAACCGGTAGAATACTGGTCAATTAAAGCTGAGCTTTCGCGTAATCGCGCTGCCCAAACTTTTCTTGCACCGCTTTATAAATACAAAGACAAACGCGTTATAGCTGCCTCAGAAAAAGTTTCTGCTAATTCATTCTTTGTTGAAAATAAAAAGAAAGCCGAAGAAATAGTAAAGAAAATCGAAAAAGAGACTTTTATTGTTTCGTCTCTTACCGAAAAATCTGGCAAGCGCCAACCGCAACCGCCGTTTATTACATCTACCCTGCAACGAGATGCTGCCACGCGCCTTGGTTATACGGTGAGAAAAACTATGCAAGTGGCCCAATCGCTGTATGAAGGGGTTGAACTGGGCACCCAGGGTCCTGTGGGCTTAATTACTTATATGCGTACTGACTCAACACGCATTGCGCCTGAAGCCCAGCAAGAAGCCGCACAGTATATTAAAGATCGTTACGGCAAAGACTATTGCCCCGACAAGCCTCGTATTTATGTGCGCAAAGGCAAAGCCAATATACAAGATGCTCACGAAGCCATTAGACCCAGCCATCTTGACCGTACACCAGAAAGCATTCGCCAGTATTTAACCCCCGATCAAATGAAAGTGTACAAACTCATTTGGGAAAGATTTGTCGCTAGCCAAATGTCTGCTTGTGAACTAACTACTCGCACTGCCGAAATTAATGCTGGCGACGCTATTTTTCGCGCCTCATCGACTGATATTACTTTCCCTGGTTTTAGCATTGTTTATGCTGTAACCATTCGCCCAACTACAGAAGACAACGAATCAGCCGACAAAAATGACAATGAATCCGATAGTGCCGATAATACCGACGCTACCACTTCGCTACCAGAAGGAATTAGCAAAGGCGAAGAATTGAAATTAAAACAATTGCATAATAATCAGCATTTCACTCAGCCACCACCTCGCTTTAATGAAGCTAGTTTAGTCAAAACTCTAGAAGAGCTAGGAATTGGTCGTCCATCTACTTATGCAGCTACAGTTAATACAATTGTTGATCGCAAATACGTAGAAAGACAAAATAAAGCCCTATTCCCAACCAAATTAGGGCAGGCAGTAAACGCGCTTTTAGTAGAGCATTTTGGTGGCATTATCGATGTTGGTTTTACTGCCGGCATGGAAGCCAAACTGGACGAAATTGAAGAAGACAAAGTTGATTGGCAAGGCATGCTCAAAGAGTTTTATGTGCCCTTTGGTGAGACTCTGAAAAAAGCACAAGAAAATATGGACAAAGTACTTATTCTTTCTGAGCATAAGTGTCCAACTTGTGGAAAACTGATGGCTATTCGTTCGTCTCGCTTTGGACAGTTTTTAGGCTGCGTTGATTATCCAGAATGCAAAACCAAAATTGCTTTAACTAAAGAAGGCAACCCTGTTCCAGAAGACAGGCCCAGCGACGAAAAGTGCCGGACATGTGGTTCCCCTATGCTTATTCGTTACGGACGCTATGGAGACTATCTTGCCTGTTCTGCCGAAGGCTGTGAAGAAAAACGTCCCATTCTAAAACTAACAGGCGTTGACTGTCCAAGACCAGGTTGTGGTGGCCAGATTATCCAGAAGAAGTCACGCATGGGCAAAATATTTTATGGCTGCAGTAATTATTCAAGCCAAAAATGCGAGACTGCTTATTGGTACGCTCCGCTATTATCGGGTGGACCAAAGAAAGGCACCAATAGATGCCCGCAATGCGATAGCATTCTTGTTTTCAAAACGCTCAAGCGCGGCGATCAAGTCGCTTGTCCAAATAAAACTTGTGGTTTTGCTGAATTAGCCACCGGCAAAGAAGTGCACGCTTAGTTTGATTTTAAAATTGTCATAGTTCATCCAGACCATCGGCAAGGGTGCCAGCAAAGAGCTCATTCTCCAAATTATATTCCTGCCACTCGGTCCGCCTTGACTTTAGTCTGGCATAGTCAGACTTAAGACCAGCAAAGAAAATATAATTACCAAACTCGGCAATCAAAGCATAAACAACTTTTAGAATTGATTTTCCTGCGCCCATATCATTACCTGATTGATACTGTGATTAAATCCCCAGCTGCTTTAATTCCATCATTGAAAAGTGTCTGTCAAAAGAGAATACTTCGTTTATTCCCAGTCGTTGGGCTAAGGCAATGGCCACTGCATCAAAATAGCTTAGATCTCGCTGGCGGCTTATAGCTTGCAACATAGCATGAGCAGCCCACTCATCTTCAACTGTTATTCTTTCAATCTGAAAGTCAACCAAAGCAGCATTAAGAAACTCCCGAGCGGGGCGTGGTCCTAAGCGCTTATTGATTATAGCGTGAGTCTCGGCAAGCAGAAAATTGGGCAAAATCAACACTACGTTGCGCATAATGAGACTACTATAAATCTCCGAAGCTTGCCCGTGATGAGCATCATCTTGATTTACTAGAGCAAACAAGCCACTTGTGTCAAGCAGAACTTTATCCATGTACTTGTTGTACCAAGACCTCTTCAGGATCAATGCGTCCCATCTTAAATTTCCCAATTAATTTTTTAATGTGTTTTCCTGTAAAAGCACGCATTGTCCGCGTTTCAGATGAATAAATAGCTTGGCGGATAATTTCTCTCGCTTCCAGACTCATGGACAGTCCATCCTTCTTTGATAAGCTCTTCAGCCGTTCAAACAAGGGTTTTTCTAAGACGACATGAACTCTCGGATTTTTCGTTGGCATAATTTCCCTTTTTAATCATTCATTAGCTTACGGGTTCTCATAAGTGGCGAACTGATACTAATATAACATACGCAGACTGGTTCTGCAATACTATAATAATCGCGCAAGCCTATAAATTAAATGCAAAAATCAAATAAAGTCTAACATGGAAAGCAGGCGCGTTTTTGGTCAACGCACGCCTGCTTTTGCCAAGCTCGATTTGATGTTCGACACTTTGCAGCCAAAACTTGATTCATCAGAGTTTGTCAGGGAAGATATAAAGTATTATGCTTGCTACAAAGGAACCCTGAGACATGAAATTACCCAGTCTTTCTGATATTGAGCAAGCAAGAAATTTAATTGATAATTACATTCATGCCACACCAATATTGCAATCAAGTTCCTTAGATGAATTGCTTGGTAGCACAAATTATTTAAAAGCAGAAATCTTTCAAAAGACAGGTTCTTTTAAACCGCGCGGTGCGCTAAATAAAGTCTCACATCTTTCAGATAAAGAAAAAGCAAAAGGTGTTATTGCTATCTCACTTGGCAATCATGCGCAAGCCGTTGCCTGGGCTGCTCGCACTGTCGGCTTATCAGCCACAATTGTCATGCCAACAAACGCCCAGCCGGCAAAAATAGCTGCCACGCGAGGCTATGGGGCGGACATAATTTTGCAAGGCACGTCTTCTGTTGAAGCTTTCTCCGTCATTGGACATTTACAAGTCGAGCGCCAACTTACTTTAATTCACCCTTATAATGACTTTCATGTCATTGCCGGAGCAGGCACTATTGCTCTTGAGATTATTGAACAAGTAAAAGATATTGATAATGTATTCGTTCCGGTTGGCGGCGGCGGTTTACTTGCCGGCGTCGCCATTGTTTTTAAAGCATTGTCTCCAAAAACCAAAGTGATTGGCGTAGAACCTGAGGGAGCTAATTCTTTATTTCAAAGCTTGAAAAATAAGAAAATCTGCAAACTGAAATCTGTTAACACGATAGCTGATGTTCTTGCCCTCCCTTACACTGGGGAGCTTAATTATGCCGCTGCCAGTCAATTTGTTGATGAAGTCATTTGTCTTGATGATGAAGCAATAAAGCAGGCAATGAAATTTTTATTTGAGCGCTGCAAATTAGTCGTTGAGCCAGGTGGTGCCATTAGTCTAGCGCTTCTTTTATCCGGCAAGTATAAAACTCCGCCCGGAGCAAAAAATATGATCATTTTGAGTGGTGGCAATGCCGATCTCCGGTTGCTAGCTACTCTTTAATCAATTTCCGCGCAGTATATACCAGACAGAAACAAAGATAAACAGCTCGTTTAATCTGACAATTAATCTATGAAGCCAAGCAAGTCAAGAAGCCATTTTCGCACATTTTGATCATCTTACAACTGGCAATTGCTAATTCTTTCTGAACCCGTGTTTAAGGAATAAGGTATGTGGGCTAATTACATACAAACATAGTGTTAGAATAATCACATTATCAGGGAAATCGCGAGTTATGAGTACTTTAAGCACAAAGTCTAGCGGAGCAAGCGTTGCGAGGAGCAATGCACAGTGAAGCGTATTAACGTGCAGAGGAAGCAAGCGGAGCGAAGCTGACGGAGCGCATATAAAATGTTCGAGAGATTTACCGAGAAAGCAATCAAAGTAATCATGCTTGCCCAAGAGGAAGCCCGTCGTCTTGGCCATAACTTTGTCGGCACCGAGCAAATTCTGTTAGGTTTGATTGGTGAGGGTACCGGTATTGCCGCTAAAACACTCAAATCTATGGGCGTTAATCTTAAAGACGCCAGAGTGGAAGTAGAGAAGATTATCGGCCGTGGCTCTGGTTTTGTGGCAGTAGAAATCCCTTTTACTCCACGTGCTAAGCGTGTGCTGGAATTATCCTGGGATGAAGCCAGGCAGCTTGGACACAATTATATAGGCACAGAACATCTTTTATTAGGCTTAATCCGTGAAGGTGAGGGTGTGGCTGCTCGTGTATTAGAAAACTTAGGCGTCGATTTAACCAAAGTTAGAAGTCACGTAATAAGGGCCCTGGGTGAGCAGGGTGCTTCTACTCCTGGGGCAGCAGGGGCCACTAGTACTGGACGTTCAAAAACACCGACACTCGATGAATTTGGTTTGAATCTTACTCAAGCTGCCCAGGAAAACAGGCTTGATCCTGTGGTTGGACGTGAAAAAGAAATTGAACGCGTTATCCAGATATTAGGCAGGCGTACCAAGAATAATCCTGTTCTTATTGGTGAACCTGGTGTAGGTAAAACAGCTATTGCCGAAGGCTTAGCCATTCGCATCGCCAACTCCGATGTGCCAGAGATTTTGACTGACAAAAAGATTGTCATGCTTGATATCGGATTACTTGTTGCCGGCACTAAATACAGAGGTGAATTCGAAGAGCGTCTCAAAAAAATTATGGACGAAATTCGTGCTGCTGGCAATGTTATGTTAGTGATCGATGAATTGCATACACTCATAGGCGCCGGTGCTGCTGAAGGCGCTATTGATGCCGCTAATATTTTAAAGCCGGCATTGGCTCGTGGCGAGTTGCAATGCATTGGTGCCACTACAATGGATGAATATCGCAAGCATATCGAAAGAGATGCTGCTTTAGAGCGCCGCTTCCAACCAGTAATTATTGATCCGCCTTCAGTAGAAGAAACTATTGAAATATTGCGGGGCTTGCGTCCTAAATACGAGGAGCACCATCGCCTAACTATTGATGATGAGTCCCTTGACCAAGCAGCAAAATTGTCAGATCGCTATATAAGCGACCGTTATTTACCAGATAAAGCAATTGACTTAGTTGACGAAGCTTCTTCACGTGTACGCTTGCGTGCTAGCTCCTTACCTCCAGAAGGTAAAGAAGTAGAGCGCGAACTTAGAAAAGTGCGCCGCGACAAGGAAATGGCTATCCGCAATCAAGAATTTGATAAAGCAGCCGCTTTACGGGAGCAAGAAGCAAAATTATCAGAAAAAATTCGTGAGATTCAAACTGCCTGGAAAACTAAGCAAGAATCAGAAAAGCCTATGGTAACTGCTGAAGAAGTAGCTTATGTAGTAAGTGCTTGGACAGGCATTCCGCTGCTTAAACTTACCGAAGGTGAATCAGAAAAATTACTGCATATGGCTGATGTCTTGCATCAACGGGTCATTGGTCAAGACGAGGCTGTGGAAGCTGTTTGCAAAGCTATTCGACGCGCGCGCGTTGGCCTTAAAAATCCCAGCCGGCCAATTGGTAGCTTTATTTTCTCGGGACCAACTGGTGTTGGTAAAACTGAATTAGCTAAAGCATTGGCTGGTTATTTCTTTGGCTCCGAAGAAGCCATGATTCGCATTGATATGTCTGAATTCATGGAACACCACACCACTTCCAAACTTATTGGTTCACCCCCTGGTTATGTTGGCTATCAAGAAGGGGGCCAACTTACCGAAGCTGTACGACGAAAACCGTATAGTGTTGTGCTCTTTGATGAAATTGAAAAGGCACACCCAGACGTTTTCAATGTCCTGCTACAAATTCTCGATGACGGGCGTTTATCCGATAGTAAGGGTAGAACTGTAGACTTTAAGAATACAATTATTATCATGACTTCTAACGTTGGTGCCCAATTTATTGATAAAACGACGCTTGGTGTTGGCTTCCAACATACCACCAACGAAGGACAACATGTTGAGCGTTATAAGAAGATCAAGGATCTCGTCATGGACGCCATGAAAAAGACTTTCAGACCAGAGTTTTTAAATAGAATTGACGAAATAATTGTTTTCCAACAACTGACGAAGGAAGAAATCCGCCGCATCGTAGACATTATGTCTGTCGACTTGCAAAGCCGCATAAAAGCACAGGGTATGGAATTGGTTATTACAGACAACTGCAAAGATCTCATCGCCAAAGATGGTTACAACCCAACTTATGGTGCCAGACCCTTGCGGCGTGCTATCCAGCGCTTGCTTGAGGACGCACTTGCAGAGCAAGTCTTACAAGGCAAGTTCAAGGAAGGCGATACGATCGAAACTGTTCTTAACGAAGAAATAGTTACTTTCGAAAAGGCTGCTAAGAAAAAAGCTACTAAAGCCGAAAAATCAGATGAAGGTGATAAGCACGAGAAAAGTGAAAAGCCTGAAAAAGGCGATAAGCCTGAAAAATCTGAAAAAAACGGCGGTGAGCGCTCGTTAGAAAAGCCCACTTCAACTAGTAAGGCCTAGTTCCTATGAGCTTTTTGCCCATGATTTTTCTTCTTCGTCTATCGATAACGAGGCGGCACGTATGAACGATGTGTCAATTAAAAATGGCAGGGGGCACGCGGTTTATCTAGTAGCAGGTAGCCGCACGCCAATCGGTTCATTTGGCCGTAGTTTGAAAAATCTATCAGTAACTAAACTTGCCGCACACTCGATGCAACAAGCAATGAGACGAGCCGGTATTATCCCTGATCAAATCGATTCTATCATTATGGGACACGGCTATCAAAGCAGCTATACACCAAACACTGCCCGCGTATCTGCTCAAGAGGCTGGATTACCTGATTCAATTCCTGCTATGACTGTGCAACGCCAGTGCGGCTCCGGCATGGAAGCAGCCAGCATAGGCACAGCTGAAATTATGCTTGGCAAATCAGATATTGTTTTAGCTGGTGGTTGTGAGTCCATGTCTACAATACCTTATCTTCTCCCCGGTAAAATGCGCTGGCAAGGACTGATAGCCAAACAACTACCAAAGCTTGTGCGCATGGGACCAAGACCTGTTTTTTTTGCTGTTGCTGATAATGGCATTGCTCCTACGGCTTTAATCTGGGATATGAAAACAATTTATATGTCAGGCACCGCGCAACGCCTCGCTGATACTTACGGCATTAGTCGTATGGCAGCAGATGAATATTCTTTACGTTCGCAAGAATTAGCACAAAAGGCAATCGCTAGTGGGCGTTTTGCCAAAGAAATAGATCCAATTTTTGTCGGTGGCAAAGGATATTTTTCGAATGACGAACATCCACGTAAAACCAGCATGGAAAAACTTGCCGCGTTGCCAGCAGTGCTCAAAACAAAAGACATAACAGCCGGCAATAGCTCTGGTATTAATGATGGTGCGTGCGCTCTTATTCTTGCTTCTGGTGAAAAGGTGCAGCAGCTTGGCTTAAAACCTCTGGCGCGATTAGTAGATAGTTGCGCAGTAGGAGTAGACGCAGAACAAATGGGTGTCGGTCCAATAGCGGCAATTAGTAAACTGCTCAAGCGCAATAATCTAACTATTGCCGATATCGATCTTATTGAAATCAACGAAGCCTTTGCGGCGCAATATTTAGTATGCGAAAAATTTCTCAATCTGGATCGCAATAAAGTAAATGTCAATGGCGGCGCCATCGCCCTTGGGCATCCTATCGGTATGTCTGGTGCTCGCTTACTTCTTACATTGGCTTACGAATTACAGGAAAGACAATTACATCGCGGCATTGCCGCTTTGTGTGTTGGTGGCGGCATGGGCGTTGCTACACTAATTGAAACGAGTTAAACGAGGCAAGGTGACATGATATACACTTCTATTCGCTTCAGCCAATCTGACCCCACATCCAACAATAATGTTGCTACTGTTGCTTTTGCTGTTCCAGACAATAAAGTAAATGTTTTCTCTGAAACTGTTTTGACCGAATTAAACGATGTTCTTGATCGTATTGCGGCCGATAGCAATATTACAGGTTTAATTTTTAGCTCTGCCAAGCCCGATACTTTTATTGCCGGTGCTGATGTCAAAGCCATACAAGCTTTGCAAAATGACTCGCCACTCAAAGCTTATCAAGCTTCAAAAATTGGCAAAGTTATTTTTGACAAAATTGCTAATCTAAAAATACCTACTGTCGCTCTTATCCATGGAAAATGTATGGGTGGTGGTACCGAGTTTATTCTCAGTTGTCGCTACCGGCTAGCTTCCAATTCACCGCTCACTGCCATCTCTCTACCTGAAGTTAAGCTCGGTGTGTTACCTGGTTGGGGAGGAACTGTCAGATTGCCTAAGCTTATCGGCTTACAAGCAGCCTTATTGCTTATACTGACAGCCAAAGAAGTGGATGCGCGTAAAGCCTGGAAATTAAATCTGATCGATGAAGTTGTTGATCAAGACAAGCTTGTCCTACGGGCTCATCAAATTATCAATGGTGCACATGTGCACCGTCATGTTTTACCTATGCGTGATAGAATTCTGCGTTTTTTGATAGAAAAAAGTCCTTTTGGTCGCATGGTAATTTATCAGGGTGCTTATAAAAGCACTATGCGCGAAACAAGAGGCAAATATCCAGGTCATATTGAAGCTCTTAAGCTAGTTATCAAAAATTATTCTCGCCCAGTGCAAGAAGCTTACGAGGCGGAGTCGAATGTATTTGCCCATTTGGTTACATCCGAGATTTCGCGCAATTTAGTCACCATTTTCTTTGCTCAAAGTGAATCTAAAAAATTACCGCCCGATGTGTCCGGACTGCCAGAAATTAAAATCGTGGGTGTTTTAGGTGCTGGAGTCATGGGAGCTGGCATTGCGCAAGCAGCAGCCAATGCTGGTTATAAAGTTGTTCTCAAAGATATCGATCAAAGATTTGTTGATCAAGGCATGGGTAAAATTGCTGGTCTTTTTAACAAATTAGTCGAACGTCATAAAATAAGTCCTGAAGAAGGGGAAAGAAAACTTGCGAACATCAAAGGCACCATAGATTACGAAGACATGCAAGATTGCGATTTAGTCATTGAAGCTGTTCTGGAAGATATTAAAGTAAAATCGGATGCCTTAACCGCCATAGAAAAAGTAATCAACAAGCCATTTATTTTTGCCACTAACACTTCTTCGCTTTCGGTAAGTGAATTAGCTGCTGTAAATGGCCATCCTGACAAAATTGTCGGCTTACATTTTTTCAACCCGGTTCATAGAATGCCTCTTGTGGAAGTGGTCAAAGGACAGGCAACGGCAATGGATACTTTGGCTGCAGCCCAATCGTTTGCCCTCAAGCTCGGCAAAACTACTGTCGTCACCGCTGACGCGCCGGGCTTTATAGTCAATCGCGTGCTTGGTCCCTATTTAAGAGAAGCCGTTATCTTGCTTGAGCAAGGCGTGCCACCAGAATCAATTGAGCGTGGTGCCACATCTTTTGGTATGCCGATGGGACCATTTACTCTTCTTGATGAAATCGGGCTTGATATCGGCATTAAAGTTACACACAGTTTGCATAAATCTCTTGGCGAGCGGCTTGCACCCCCATTATTAATGAACAAGCTTGAATCTTTGAAATTACTGGGCAAAAAAGGCGGCAAAGGATTTTATTTATATGAAGAGGGTAAACGCAGCGAATTTAACCCGGATATTCTTGCTGCTATTGATGTACCGGTAAATAAAAAATATCAAGGAGAAATCCAAGACCGCTTATTCTTACTCATGTTCAATGAAGCAACGCGCTGTATTGCCGAAGGAGTGATTACGAGCCCTGCTCTGCTTGATTTAGCATTGATATATGGCATTGGTTTTCCGCCCTATCGCGGTGGTATACTGCGCTATGCTGATCACGTTGGTTTAAAAATTATCCACCAAAAACTTGCTTTCCTTTCTCAAGTCTCCGGTGAAAATTACGCGCCCACCGAGATCCTTTTAGAAAAAGTGGCCACTAATTCTAATTTTTATCATTCGTAATCCCTCAAGAAACTGGCTTCCATCTTTGACATAATCCTTTCTTTAACATATTTATCCACCCATTCTTTATCATCATCGGCAGAGAATAATACATGGCAATCGCATCTAATCTTGGTTTTCCCCGCATTGGCTATCACCGTCAGTTAAAGCAAGCAACAGAAAAGTACTGGGCAGGAAAGGCCTCTGCTCAAGAGTTATTAGATGTAGGCAGGTCAATCCGTGTTCAAAATTGGCAAATTCAAAAAGATGCGGGCATTGAACATATACCTTCAAATGACTTTTCTTTTTACGATCATATCCTCGATACTGCCGTCATGCTGGGTGCTATTCCGGATCATTATTTAAAAACAAGTACTGCTAGTACTAGTTTGGATCATGCCATAATTCACGGTGCCGTTCCCGCTCATGATCTAGAAGGGAGCTTAAAAAACAGCAGTTTAGACATCTCGTTTCATTTAGCGCGTGGATGTGCAAATGAAAAATGTGCGCTTCATCCAGGACAGACCGTTGCCGCCTGGGAAATGACAAAGTGGTTTGATACTAATTATCACTATATTGTTCCCACTCTAAAATCAGATCAGCAATTTCAGCTTTTATATCAACAGCCCCTCTGGTATTTTCTAGAAGCGAAATCGCAGGGTATTAGCACGCGCCCTGTAATCATAGGCCCGGTATCCTTTTTAATGCTCTGCAAAATTGAAGATCCAGACACCGATCGCTTCACCCTTTTGCCAAGTCTATTACCTGTCTATCTTAAACTGCTCAACTTGTTAAAAATAGCTGGTGCCGAGTGGGTACAAATAGACGAACCTTGTCTAATATTAGACCTTGACTCAAAAGCAAAGCAAGCTTATAAAGACGCGTACGAATATTTCTCCAAATCTAGTTTAAAGTTATTGCTCACCGCATATTTCTGTCGACTGGGTGACAATCTGGAATTAGCTCTAAATTTACCAACCGCTGGTATTCATCTAGATTACATTGCCGGAGACAACTTAGAATCAGTTGCTTCGCGTTGGCCTCAAGGTAAAGTACTTTCGGCTGGAGTGGTTGATGGTCGCAATATCTGGGTTTGCGATCTTGAAAGAACCTTGCATTTGCTTAGCAAAATGCAGACTATTGTCGGCAACAGTAATCTTATTGTCGCTCCATCTTGCTCGTTGCTTCATGTGCCACTCGATCTAGACGATGAGAAACATTTGGATAAACAAATTCGTCCCTGGCTTGCTTTCGCCAAGCAAAAACTAACGGAATTATCTTTGCTCAATACAGCCTTAAGTGGTGACTCACAAAAAGTACGCAAAGAGTTTGAAACAAATAAATTAGCCATCGCCAACCATCGTTCTTCGCCGCGCGTGCATAATACGGTATTGAAATCTCAATTAGCGAATCTCTCTGCGAATCAATTTAAGCGTAATGCTTCTTTCGACAAACGCAAGCCTCTCCAACAAAAGCTCTTTAACTTACCCTTGCTGCCCACCACTACTATCGGTTCCTTCCCACAAACTAAAGAAATTCGTAAAGCTCGTGCTGATTTTAAAACCGGCATAATTAGCCAAGAAGAATATAAACAAGCCATGCGCGCCGAGATAAGTCATGCTCTTACAGTGCAAAATGATATTGGTCTAGATGTTTTAGTGCATGGTGAAGCCGAGCGTAATGATATGGTGGAATATTTTGCTGAATTTCTTGATGGTTATGTTTTCACAGAACAAGGCTGGGTACAAAGTTATGGTTCACGTTGTGTCAAACCACCAATAATTTATGGGGACATTATACGCAAGCAGCCCATGACAGTAGAATGGTCTGTATTTGCCCAAGAACAAGCAAATAGACTGGCTAATAACAAGCCGGTTAAAGGTATGCTTACTGGTCCAGTGACTATGTTGCAATGGTCCTTTGTGCGCAATGATCAGCCTCGCTCACAAACTTGTCAGCAATTGGCCTGGGCAATACGAGAAGAAGTAAGCGATCTTGAGCGCAATGGCATAAAAATAATTCAAATAGATGAGCCTGCTATTCGCGAAGGTTTGCCTTTAAAGAAAGCTGACTGGCAAAATTATTTAAATTGGGCAGTCCAATGTTTTCGCCTGAGCTCGTCGTCTGTAAAAGATGAAACGCAAATTCATACACATATGTGCTATTCGCAATTCAATGACATTATTGAATCAGTGGCCGCACTGGACGCAGATGTTGTTTCCATTGAAGCTGCGCGCTCCGAATTAGATTTATTAGACGCTTTCGTCAAATTTAAATACCCCAACGACATTGGTCCAGGTGTGTACGATATTCATTCTCCACGCATACCACCTGAATTAGAAATGCTTGAATTACTAGAAAAAGCCTTGAATCTTATTGATCCCAAACAATTATGGATTAATCCAGATTGTGGACTAAAAACACGTAACTGGACAGAAGTAATCCCGGCTTTAAAAAATATGGTTGCCGCTACTCAAATATTACGCGCTCGATTAAAAGAAAAAGCTCCCGCATCCGTTTAATAAAAACCTAGCGCAGCTGCGCTAGATGTGAATTGCCCTCAAACCACTGATTTAATGCAAATGTGCAAATATAAGAGCTCGGTGCTCTTGCATTTGCTTGTCGATTTTCCCTACTCTTGGATTACCTATCCGGTAAGTTATTTCTGAGGCAGTTAGCACACAAAGAACAATTTGTCAGTCTCTACTATCGAAAAACTAAATCGCTAGCCCCTGCGCCAGCCGCAGCAGGCCGGGTCTGTTTAGTTCATAGCAAAGATCCGTTATTCCTTGGTGTTATTTTACTCCCTAAAGACAACTTAATAGATAGCGCAACCTAGCGCGAGTGTATTTAATTTGGCTACGCCAATTAGCATAGCCTTAACAACTCGCGCGAATTCGCGCGAGTTTCATCATTAAATCAGCACAAGCAAATAGCGGTCTTATTCCGTAGACGACAGACACCAATATCGGTGTTAATCGCGAGCGAATAAGCCCGCTATTTTGGTTGCTTCTTAAAACACTACGCCTGGCCGCTTCTTTCTAAAGAACGTCCAGGCAATTTTATAAGGAGCAAATAATGAATAGTATTGATGTCCCTGGACGCGCGCTATTAATCACGCCCGATCCAAATAAGTCCATAGCGGCTCAAGCCAGCAAAACACTAATTAAAAATCTGCCTGATCCGCGAGTACTAAAAAATGAATACTTTGAACTCTATATAGGCACAACCGACAAACCAGTATATGCCAAAAGCAACGGCACTTATTATTATAGTTGTCGCGATCCTGAATTTGCCGCTCTATCAGTATTCCTGACTTTGAGCAGTCAAATGGATCTATATCTTGGCTTAGGTTTACGTCAACCAGAGCGCCCGTTGATTGTGGTAGTAAATGATCCGTCTCCATCTGTGGCAAATAACGCATATTTTGACCCTGAACACTATGAAATACACATTGGCATTGGCACAGGCGTTAAGCATGGCGGCTTGAACAAAAACATTGCCTTTGATTTAGGTGTGACAAATCACGAATTTGGACACACGATAGTTTATCTGCAAACCGCAGGCAACGAATTACCTGGCGCCCAAGGCGCAGCGATAAATGAAGCTCTGGGTGATGTATTGGGCACATTGGTTATGGATTACATGCGAAGAATATGGTACGAGAAACAATTTGGTCAACCGTTTACTGCTTACGATCTAAAAAATGATCCGCGCATTATCGGCAAATACGCCTTGTCGCCATTCGGTATTAGAACACAGAAGACCAGCAAGAAAACACCCGATGATCTAAGCGGCGAACCACACGCCGATGGTTTGATCATAGGTAGCGCTCTGGCAGATCTCTTGGTTGCTATGGGAACAATGCAAAATACTGTGATTGAACCTCAAATCAAGCAATTCACACAAATTATCCTGGTAGCCCTCACTCTCATACCAGATTTTGTAGTTACCTTTAAAGATATGCTGCGTGCTGTTATCGCTGCCGATCAGCTAATCTATGCAGGTAGATACCGATTGCTTATTGAACAATGCTTTGCTGCTCATGGTATCACTTTCAATACCATAAACCAGACCGAATCACCCTGTCTAAAAAGATACCCAGTTGTATAAAGGAGGATAGCTGTTAAAGAAAGATCGCAAATTTTGCGGACTTTCTTTACTTTTTTACTATTTTATGCCATTATTGATTTCATTATGAATAGCATAGATACTAACAAACAAGCGGCCGCTGCTGGTTCTTCTGTCACGTCTGCCCCACATAGTACACAGCCGCCAACTGATTTAAAACTGATAGTATTTGATATGGGCAAAGTATTTATACACTTTGATTGGGGACGCACTTATGAAGCTTTTGTTAACGTAACAAAAGCTGATCTACAGGCTGTAAAAGATGCTTTTGCGGGTGTTTATTTCCCCTATGAGCGTGGGCATATTTCTACCAACGACGTTATTGATCATTTAAATAATACGCTTGGCGCACAGTTAACCCATTCGGACTTTGTTAAAATGTGGACAATAACATTGGATGAAGATAAAGACATGACGCAATTATTGCAAGAAGTGCGTAAACAATTGCCCCTTTATTTGCTTTCCAATATTAATGAAGTTTCTTTCGGCTATCTACAAAACAAATTCAATGTTGCTCAGTATTTTGAAGAATTAGTTTTGTCTTACAAGGTGGGACATCTTAAGCCGGCTCTCGAAATTTATCACGAAGTTTTAAATCGCAGCAAATTACCGGCACAACATTGTTTATTTATCGACGATGTAGCTGAAAATATCGAAGCAGCACAGTCAATAGGCATGCACGGCATTCAATTTACCGGCATAAACGAGCTACGCAAAAAACTGATCGAATATGGCATAAAGGCCTGAAATAGCTGAGCAAATTCTTACTTAACTTGACATAAATGCCTGAAATTCGATATAGCTCATTAAAATCTCGGACTACAAGATCTGAGATCATTTACAGGGTAAAGAATACGGTTACTTAGCAACAGAAAGCATGTATTTGTCCAGGCTTTCGCGCAACCAGCACATGTTGTCAGCTAATTGCTGCCGATGATTTTCTCTTTGTGCATCAGTTAATTTTGCCGGCACAAAAATCGGTTCGCCAATCACATATGTAATAGGAGAGCCAAAATAAGAACCCATCATTTTGTCCCATCCTGAAAAAAAGTGATTTTTCTTGCCACGGCAAACAAAAGGCAATAATGGCAGTCCGGTAATTTCAGCCATTCTAATTACGCCTTCCTTTGGTTCATAAATTGGTCCGCGTGGGCCATCTACTGCTATCACCAGGCTTTGCCCACGCCGAGCAGCGTCTATCAATTGCTTTGCCCCCTCAACAGCCTTATAAGCAGGGGAGCCCCGCGCAATATGGTAACCCATCTTTTGTGCCATCCGTGACAAAAATTCTCCGTCCCGACTGCGGCTAATTAAGGCCGTGACCTTTTCTCTTTGATCCACAATGTGCAGCATGCCGATTAAGCGCCCATGATAAAGAGCATAGATCACCGGTTTGCTAGCAGCCAAATATTCCCGAGCTGCTGGCGAGATAATTTTAGTAACAGCAAAACTTTGGTCAAAGAAGCCGGCACCAGCCGCACAAATTGAAGCAAGCGTTTCTGTGCGAAATTCATCTAGCCAGGGTACATTACCGATAATTTGTTTGAGCTTCATGGCAGCCTGCGGAGCTATCTATGTTTTTAATTACTTTCTTGGCTATTTGTTGCCACTACTAATGCTAATGAATCGACTATATTTCCAGCCCGACCGATCACATAACCAGGTGTAAGGCTATGCGTAGCTATACGATCATGCGCCAATATTCTCATGCCCTTCCTTTGTTTAGCAGAAAGTGCATAAAATTTATCTTCTGGCACCAATAGAATAAAGGGGGTCTCTTCGGTTATAAAATTATGCATTTGCTCTATATTAGTAAGAGTCTGTGCCTCTTTGCCTGATTGAAATAATATTTCATCAACCCAAGAAGCTAGCGAATTGTCTATGCCTACGCGTAAGTTTTGCGGACCCTTGATGATCATAGCTGAATATTTATCGACCGGTACCAAATGATTTATTTGTGGTAGTACACACGTAGCAAAAGCAATTGTAGAAACAAATATGGACAAAGCTAAGGCTTTGCAGAAAGGCAAATATATTTCCAGTTTAGTACAGACATAATGGGCCGCCAAAATAGCTGCCGCTGGATAAGCGGGTATCGTGTAATAATCACACTTACCGCGCGAAAAGCAGAAAAAACCTACAGCTAGAATTAGCCATATCCATAAAAATAATTCAGCCGACAATTCAAAAGGCAAAAGCGGAAATAACTTTAAAGATAAGCCCGGAGCTTTAATATCATAACAGGTAAG
>Ga0207134_1031_pt2 | contig 20991 bp, 20 predicted proteins | sample Alteio_BWMinHeat_12_FD_153527 | JGI IMG/M metagenome (GOLD analysis project Ga0207134, IMG submission 153527) | Enriched cells from forest soil in Barre Woods Harvard Forest LTER site, Petersham, Massachusetts, United States -... | ecosystem: Environmental > Terrestrial > Soil > Temperate forest >... | reverse complement strand
TCTCAAGTTCAATTTTTTTCTTTTGGAGGGCGGCCAGTTTTATTTTCAAGTTAGCGATATTTCTTTCAGTTTGTGCTAATCCTGGAATATCATTTTCTATAGTTTCGCAGTCTTGAATAAATTTTTGATGTTGTTCGAGAATATTTTGTTTTTTTTCTTTAAAAAATAGATCAACTATCTCTTCAGCAGGTTGCAGATTATTTTTTTGCAGCCCATCAATTTTTTTTACAAGCAAAATCTCATCTTGTTTTTGCTCAAGTTCTGGTGCTGAGGGTAAAGGTTGCGGAGTAAATTGATCAAAACCAAAGCTATAGTCAATTGGAGCAGCTGGGGGTGCAGAGGGAGTAGCTATTGAAGCAGCTTCTCGTTGCCCACGTATGATAGCTGCTCGTTGTTTTGCTAAAGCAATTAATTCTACAGCTAGTTTGAAATTATAATCTTTTGCAGATGCTACTTCGGCAAAGGCTAGGTCTATTTGTTGGGTTGCTGCAGGAACTATGTCCTTATAGCTTTTATCGTTTTGTTCTACAACTCTTTGAGTGATTTTATAAAGCTGAGTTAATTCGTCTAATTGTGCTTGTTTCGCTATCTTTTTAATATCATCATTGATACAACTTAAGGCAAATTTTTCAGGTTCGAATGATAGTGTTGTGAACTTATTAATTAAAGCATTTTTTGATTGTTCGAGTTTAGAAAATTTTTCTATAATTTTTTTGAATTTTTTAGGATTCAGCGCATTTCTTATTCCAACGTCAGGGTTTGTTAAGTTAGCATGAAGTTCTTGTAAATCTTTTTGGATGGATTCTGCATCGCGTAGAAAAACGGCTACGCCATTGGCAGCGGAACCCTTTGTTTCGGAAATCTTATCGCTAGCGGAGGTCGTTAAGGCTTGCAGCGAGACGCTTAATTCTTTAATTTTATTTGGCTGTTGAATCGCTGACTGCATGGGTCCCTCCGGGCGGAATAGATCGAGGTGCAAATTTAACCAGAGTTAGCTGATTTTTTCAACCAAAAAACCAACATATTGCTCATTAATTATACAAATCCCTTAGGTACTTTATAACAGGAATGGTTTCTGGTTTTTTACTTGTCCATACGTTAAAAGCTTCAGCGGCTTGCTCTACTAACATACCTAATCCATCTGTGACTTGGGTAGCCCCCTTTGAGAGGGCCCATTGCATAAAAGACGTAGGTTGATTACTGTATTTAAGATCATAACAAAGACTATTTTCAGAAAGGCTTAAAGAGTCAGGAAAAGATAAATGCGAGTTAAAACTCGTTCCATCAATCACCACATCAAAGTTTAGATTTTCAAGATTTAAAAATTCACCACTTTTTATATTACCGAATGGTTTGAATTCGTGTGCGAGTTGTTCGGCGTTTTTAAGTGTTCTATTAACAATGATGAGTTCTTTGGGTGAGTGAGATAATAGAGGTTGTAATATTCCACGGACTGCACCACCTGCGCCTATTATTAATATTTTTTTATGCGAAAGTGAGTAGTTAAGATTTTTTATTATATCATTAATTAAACCCATACCATCCGTATTATCGCCAAAAAGCGTGCCATCAGGTTTAATTAATACCGTATTCACTGATTTTGCAATTTGAGCTCTATCTGATCTTTCAGTCGCTAAATGATAGGCTTCTAATTTAAAAGGCAGCGTGACATTGAAACCATAGCCTTTATCTTTAATAAATTGATTGACGGCGACGGGAAATTTATCAAGATCCGGTTTAACTTTAGTGTAATTTACGGCAAGATTAAATTGTTGAGCAAACTGTTCGTGAATCTCAGGAGATTTGCTATGATCTATAGGATTGCCCATAACACAAAGTTTGTAGTGCATGATTTCACCCATAAAGAGGATAGTGAATGCCGCATTTAATTTTAGAGTACAGCGCTAATATCATCGAAAAAAAGAATTTAACCACATTATTAAAAAAATGTCACAAGACTTTAGCTGAAATGTTACCGACGGATGTGACGAGTTGTGTGAGCAGAGCCATTGAATGCAATACTTTTTGTGTGGGTGAGGGCTTTGAAAAGAATGCGTTTATTCATGTTAGCTTGAAAGTGAAAGCGGGGCGTACGGAAGAGACATTACAGAATGCTGGGAATGAGGTTTTGGAAGTGTTAAGCGATTATTTTGCCGAGACTGCGAAAAGGTTTCATTTGCAAATTACGATGGAGATAGGGGAGCTTTCGCCGTTTTATTTTAAGTTGGTGGGTGAGGGTGCAAAATAAATAATTGTATTATGTGTTAATAATCAATAAGTTATGTTTTTTTCAAAATATATTTTCAGTTTTTTCAATCTCTTAAGATTTCCTTAATGTTTGATACGTAGAATTTTTATTAAATACTTAATGGGGAAATCTTATGCGATCACAGTATGCGGCTCAGGCCAATGGAAAAGTTTATGTGTTTAATAGAGCAAATCTTCAAAGTTGGATCGCTCAGCAACAAAGAGAGACTCAGCAGGTTGAACGCTTAAATGCTGCTCGGGCAGGAGTTGTTTCAAAACAAGAAGCGATACAAGCTCAGTACACACAATTAGCAGGGCTGATTGCTACTTTAGAAGGACAAATAGCTGTTATTACTACTCAAATATCTCAGCTTTCCTCCCAGTTTGATAAAGATTTAGATAAAGGAAGAGTAGTCAGCGCAATTTTCGATGGTTTAAATGAATCGCAATTAATTAATCAGAGGGAAGCTCTGATAAGACAAAAACAAGCTTTAGAGAACAACCGAGTTGTGCTTCAATATAATGCATACACGCTTGAAATAAATAATCTTGATGACAAAATCAGACCTCTAGAAGCGAGTTTGCAATTATTAGCCAGATTAATTCCCAATGCTGAAACATTAGAAAAATTTTCTGAATTAGAAGCAAGCTATCTTAAAATAAAGTCAGGACTTGATCACATCCTTACAGATCCCTCCTTCCCTAAAATTATTGCACAAACAGATGATAGAATTAACGCTTTAAAAAAAGCAAAAGCCGCCGTATTGGAACTTCAGATACCTAAAAGCCAAGCGGAGAATAATCTAGCACTCCAACCAAAGCCTTTAGCAAGACAAGAGATCTATTGGCATTTGTATGATATGCCAATCGATGAAAGCCTAACTGACGAAGAAGAAGCTTGCGCCCATTTCTCACTTAAAACGCATGAACACGAAAATAATCTACGAAAAATTGACGAGTTTGTGATTGCAACTTACGCAACCCTTGCGGATATTTATGATAATGACAAATTTAATGCAGAAAACAAAAAAATCGAAGCTGAGCTTGAAAAAAAAGAACCTAATATTCGCACGCTTAAATCACCACTCACAAAGATTCAAGACGCTTTAAACCTATTTTCTGTTTCAGTACTTAGCTTGCCAAAATTTGACGAGCATCAAATGAATTTAAACGCGGTCAAGCCAGTCATTGATGAAATGTCAGAAATCATTAAAAAAGGAACTCCCAAAATTAGAAGCGAGTTAACACAGTCTATTATTGGAAAAGGCAGATTTAAACTCGATCAATTACAAGAAATGTATGATAGCGCGAAAGCAGACCTGGATCGATTAAACGAAATCTATAACGAAAGATTGCCAAAAGAAATCGAAGCTCGAGAAAAAACTTATGCACAGCACCTTGCTGCTGTGGAACAACTTAAAACATCGAGAGTCAAAAAACCAACTGCGGACTCCATGCGACTCATGTCTTCCCCCACACCTTCTGCTTTGCGATCTCGACAAGATCCTCTACAACGTTCTCCGACGCCGCTGCAGGGAAGAGCTCAATAGAGTTTTAAAAAACTTATCACGGTCTTCCTAGACCTCTAAAAACACGCCTTCCAGCTTCTTCTATTTTCTTCTCTAGTGGTTCATTAAATTGTGTCTTAATTAAATTAGGCTGCAAAAGTGCTTTTACTTCTTTAAAGTTTGCGTTATCAGCACCCAGCATTTTTTCAAGATGAGGTAAATCTTCTTTCCTATGCTTTTCATAATTTGCAATTAATCGCTCCACACCGGCTTTCGCATCAGCCACTCCGCTTTGTGGATCTTGAAGCGCGGCAATAGCACTCAAAATCCTCTCTTTCTGTTCACCTAATTCAGCCTTAAGGAAACCAACTCTATGTTCTGCAATAGCTTTTGGGTCTACCATATGCTTACATTCTTGATCTTCGGTTTTAACTTTCTCTATATATTGCTTTATCAGAGGATCATCACCTAGCGCTTTAGCTTCGGCATCTGCTTTAGCTTTAGCATCTGCTGCTCTTTTAGCTTCATCATCTGCTGCTTTTTTAGCTTCAGCATCCGCTGCGGCTTTTGCAGCATCTGCAGCTGCTTTAGCTTGTTTAGCTTCAACCACTTTAGCTTCAGCTTCTTGTTTCTTGGTTATATCCTCAATAGCTTTATCAACTTTGCCTTTTAATTCGCCTTTTTTCGCAACAAAAAGATCATGCGGTGTATTTGAAAGCTTGTTCCAAGTGTCAAAAACTTTCATATCCATCCCAATCTTACGAGCAATACCCTTTATTGGACTATCTCCTTGATACATACTATTAATTAAATCTTTATTCCTTAGAAATTGCGCTATCTCTTTGTCTCGTAACCTTTCCAATGTTTCCTTATCTCCCTCTGCTATAGCCTTATCCATATCTTTATGGATTTGACTACCATCTAAAATAGATACTTGCTCATGAATGTCTTTTTGCACTAATTCAGCTGTTGAAAGATTTTTATCTTTATTTCCAGGTCTTGCTTTTAGGCTTTCAATCAACGCTGCTTCTGCAGGAGTAAACGGTTCAGCTTGTTTAGGCTCCTCCTTTTTCTCTTCTGGTTGCATTCGTTGAATAGCCGCATTAACTACTGCTGCTATTCGTTGTTCTTCTTGTGGCGCCGCATCTATTAATTTTTTCCAATCATCAACAGAAGATTGCATTCCTAAATCTTGAGCAGCTTTGACAAGACCAGAATTTTGATATTCCTCTCTATTTCTATCCGCGATGATATGATATTGAGCAACCAATTGTTGCAAAGCTTGCTTATCTCCTTTTGCTTCCAAACGAGAAGCTACGGAATCAAAAATTTTAGATGCTTCTTTCATTTCACGAATCACATCATTCATTTTTGCTGCAACTAAACTTTTCTGATCTCGAATTCCAGGATAACTCGCTTGCAGCTTTTCCTCAAAAGTTTCATTGCCTGAATCCAAAGGACCTCGTGGTCGTTCAGAGTTTAAACTTGCAGATGCAGATGCAGCTCCTGGCCCACCTTGAGCAGGAATAGGTGCAGGAGCGGATGCAACTACCGGTCCTGGCGGTTGCAACGGAGCCGCAGCGGCTGCCGCCAATACCACTTGCCTTGCCTGAATCGCTTGATCAAGCTCATCTTTTTTGGTGTCAGCATTTATAATTAGGTCATCCCATGCAGCTGCATTTCCGGCGCCTCCTACATATTGAGCAGCAAAGCGAGCAAAACGGATATGTTCTGCATCATACGCCGTGGCAATGGCTTTAAATTCAGTATCCAATTCGAGCTTAAGCGCATTTAACTCCGCATCCGTTTTTGCATCCGCTATTCTTTGCGTCATTCCATTCGCATCTTGAAGATAGGCTACCCCATCCGCTAATCTTTGCTGTGCTAATGCTGCATCCGTTATTCCAGCAGGATAAATGGTTTTCAAATGTTGTATATAAGTTGCTTCATCCTTCAATTCAGCTTGCGGAACTCTGTATTTTTTGCGATCTATGGGTACAACTACTGCAGCAGGCACAGGACCAGGAGGAACAACAACTGCAGGAGCAGGACCTGGTGCAGGAACTGGACGAGGTGGTGCTAATGCATTTCTTGCAGCAACTGCTGCGGGACGATCGAGTGCTAATATTTTTAACTGCTCAATAAGCGCTGGATCTACTGCTTTGGCAGGATCAGAAAGATAAGTAATTTCACCGCGCGCGATTACATTATCTGCGTGTCTTTCATAAGCTTCTAAAGCGCTGCGCACTCTTTCTCTTAAAACCACATCATCTGGATTGGCATTAAAAGCTTGCACTGCTGTATCTAAGTTTTGGCGTTCCCCATCTAACATATTAATCACTACAGGAACTCTATAATTTGCAAGTGCCGGAAGATCAGCACCTTGTCCAGCAGCACCCATTTGCGCCCGGATAGCATTGGTTTGTTCAAGCGGGGTAAAGGGAATCACTATTGGATTGACTTGAGGTGCGGCTAGCGCTCTTCGATAATTACGGATAACCGCTTCGTTTTGCTGTAAGTAGGCAGATATTCTAAGTCTCTCCGCCGGAGTTCCCTGATTTGCTTTATTTAAGGCGCGCACTAAAACCCAAGCTTTGTCACGCGCTTCTTCAACATTTGTTAATACTTGTCTTGCCCCTGCCACATCGTTATTATCCATGCGGATTTTAAAATCTCTATTCATGGCTAACAGGGTATTACCACTCGGGCTTAATTCATCAAATGCAGATTTCAATTCTGCTGCCACACCTCTTTGCAAAAGAACATCCGGTGTATTGGGAAGTTGAGGAGGTGGCGCTGGTGCTGGTAGTCCGAGAGCAGCGTTATGCGCTGCTACCGCATTATAATCTTCTTGATTTTTCTTCTCATCCGCCGCGTGAGATTCACGGCCTTTCGTAGTAAAATCCGCAATTTTAGGATCAATCAACGCTTCATTTTTTATTCTTCTTTCAGTAGCATTCTTAACTTCTTCTTGCTTACGTAATACCGTTGTTCCCATAACGGCTATCGATTGTTCAATCGCTTTTAATTCGGCTTTGATATCCGGTGGCGGTTGGGGTAATGTAATGCTGTTATTATCTACCACGCCTTTTAAAAGTTTATAGCGATCTTTTAAACTCGCTAATTCCGCTAAATCTTGATTAACTTGAGTCTGAATATTTTTTACATCATCAATAGGAGCAGTGGTCTCTATTCTGCGTAGTGCGCTATCTACCGGAATTAATTTAGCATCTTGCGCTGCAGGAGCTAAACCTTCGCTTAATGCTTTATATTCATCCGCCACACCTTTAGCTTCCCATGCCCGACGTTTGGCTTCATCATCGCCCGGAGGATTTGGCTCCGCTCTTTTTCCATCTTCACGAAGTTTATGCACATGTTTATTTAATTCAAAATCTCTTTTGATATTAGCTTCTTTTTGATCGTTGGCTTGTTTCATTCGCTCATTATGCTGAGCAACAGCGGCTCTTAAATCTGCAATCCTTTGTGGATCCCACGCAGACTCCGGAGCTTGGTTGAAAAAATCAAATAGGTTTTTTACATTAAGCGGACGATTTTTTTCGACCGCCATTTCTAAATACCACCCAATCCAGTTTGCCACTTCAGACACATAATTCGCTTTACCTTTGCCGACATACTCAGGGTCTAAAGGTCCAATAAAAATTTCATCAGAGGTTGAGCCGCGTAACATCGTATCTATAACAACAGAATATGCATTTATAAATGAATCTTTGTTAGTTAAATTAGGTGCTGGATGTGGCGATCCCCAGACTTTTCCTTTGTCATCTCGTTTTACCATACAACTCATATTAGTGGCTTGATCTGTCCAAATGCCGTCTTCTAAAGTAATGGTATTTTTACCTGCGGCAACCTGCAGTAAATTCACGGGATTAGCAACTGTGCTTTTTTCATGTGTTATTTCGTTAAAATGTCCTGGATTAGCTTCTTCCAATAAATGCCGCTGATAATTTCTATCGTGTTCTATTTGGGCATCACGCGCTAATTCACTTAAATAATCGTTCACTAAATTTTGTTTTTTTAAATTTGCTTTTTGTTCTTTTAGCGCATCTTCTAACTGTGTTTCTTTAAGTTCTGTTGCTCTTTGAATGGCTGTATCTAATGCTCTATTCGTTGCAGTAATAGCGGTTTCAAATTCTCTTTTATGGCTTTTATACCCTTCTTCATTACCCGTTAATGCAGTTTGTGCCATTTCTTCTGCGGCTTTAGAAACGCTATCAATTTGAGCAAATAAGGCAGGCCTTGGATCAGCAGCAGGATCTAATATATTTTCTAGAGGGGTTGCTGCAATAGTGGCTTTGACTTCTCCTAGCTTCATCTGGGTGGGGGACTTTTTATATTCAAAACTAGGAGTATAAGCGGCAGGATTTTGGGCATAAAAACGCGCCTTATGTGAATGTTCCAATATTTTCTGTTCATTAGGAACAGCTCTTTTTGCTTCCGGTAACGCGGCAGGCATAGTTCAAAACCTCGTTTATAGGTTAATGTGTGTTTATATTACAATTATATCAGTTATTGTCAAAAATGTAGGCTTATGAGGCGGAGTGACCCAAAATTCTTCTCATCTCTAATTGGGCATTACAAATCCTGATATCAGCTGCGGTTGGAATATAATGTAGTACTTCCAATGGCTTACCTTGTAGCTCGCCTAAATTCTGGATTTCGACCCAGGCGGCGCGGGACATTTTCTCAAAACCGGCGAGTTGGACCGTCCACCCGCGTTTATAGACCTCTTTACCTATGGCTCTTGCGGTTTGTAGTGAATCCTCTAAGGTGCGCTCATAGGAAAATAGCTCTTTAGGCGCACCAATAATGCAACTTCCTCTATCGTAAATATTATAATGCGGGCTCGCATCTTTTAAATTTAACAAAACTCTATCGCCCGGTTGATCCAGGTTATACACATCCCAAATGGTTAATACGGCAAATCGTTCTAATAAATAATAAAGCTCAATAGCAGATAAGGGACGATTGTAAATATCATGCATATCGGGGATAGGAATTTCTTTGCCTACGGCTTCCCATACTTGGGATTTTAGGGCATTGAGAAATTCTATGCTTTTTTCAGTAGGTTCATCCAGAGTTTCCTCTTCCTCAGTACTCGCATTAATTTTTAAGGAAAATTCTGCTCGTAACGGGATGCCCGAATCATTTTCTGCAAAAATAACAATTTGATAATCGCCTTCCGTTCCAGCTTCTGCAGTTCCCGTAAAGATTCCTTCTTCTGAACATTCGATACCTTCGGGCAAAGAATCACCGGTAGATAATTCTGCGAAGAAACGCACTTCACCACTTTCTGGGTTGGGAGATTCAATAAATAATTTCAAATCGAACGGCGTAGCTTTTCCGCCTACATTCACTGATACCTCAGGAATAGGTTTACTTAAAATGGGCGGAAGTGCTGCAGCCATCGTTTAGCCTCTATCATTTCCCAAATGCATAATCGCATCAATTTCAACTGCAGAACCTTTAGGTAAAGCAGCTACTCCAAATGTCGTTCGCGCTGGAAACGATTTTTTAAAATAAGTTTTCATCGTTTCATTAATAACATTAACATGCGTTAAATCGAGCAAATAAACGGTAATTCTCACAATCGCATCCATATGACCGCCTGCCGCTTCAGCGACGGCTTTAAGATTTTCAAACACACGGCGAACTTGAGGTTCAATGCCCCCTTCGACTAATTGCATGGTAATAGGATCTAAAGGTATTTGACCGGAAAGATAAACGGTTTGCCCAGTCTTAACGGCCTGTGAATAACTACCTACCGGTGCGGGTGCTTTGTCGGTTTGAATGACATCAGACATCATCTTTTTTCCTGTTTTTTAAGGTTCGTATTTTTTGTGTCGTCATTCCGAATACGATAAAAATGCTCTGGAATATATAATATAAAGTTATTAATGCAACAATAGTGGGAATTAGCAAAGGGAAAGTAGAGGTCCAGCTATGTCTTAACACTAACACAACTCGGTTAGGATGTTTGGGGCTGACCCAACAAGTATAATCTTGTCCTATATCAAATTGCGCTAAGATATCTTCTTGAGATTGACGATCAGACGTAAAAGCTAAATCTAGCCCATTGCCCGTGCTATAAGATTGATATTTAGCGCCATTAAAAAGATAAGTCACTGCAAAATCAGAACGATAATTATCGCCACTGGCCGTTAATTGCTTTTGTAAAATAGTACATTGCGTTTGTTGATAAGCTTCTTTTACATGCTTATCCGGATAAATATTGGTGTAATAAAAAAATTCGATAAAACTAATACAGGCGATAAAAATAATTATTTGTAGAATAAATAAAAAGAGTGGACGTCCTGTTTGAATAATGCGGCTTTTATCCATAAACTCCATGTTAAATTAAGGTTAGTAAAAGATCAAACAAAAAAGTGCGCCCTATCAGCGCACTTTTAAGTCTACTTTAGCTACTTACTTTTTCATGCCATTGTTACCACAGGTACAAGGACAGTTACCGCATTTGCTACAGCAAGCGCCACAGCATTTACGGCACATACGACTACAACAACGAGCGCAAAGATTGTAGAAGACTGCTACCACGAAACCAAACACAAAGCCTTTCAGAAATCCCCAGCCTAGACCAATTAAAGCACCCATTCCTGTCGCAGCGAATCCTGGGTCGACGGTAGCAGAGAGAGCAAGAATTTGTGTTCCGTAACCCCATTGCATATTAGCTAAAGCTAAAAGCAACATGGCTAAACCAGACGCTATGCCTAAACCAAATCCTAGTGAAACTGGGCATAGGCGTTTTTTCCTAGCACCACAACATTTACCATTTTTGTCCATCATGAAGGCATCCTCCTAAGTTGATAATCCAATACCACCATAAAGTATAGGTCAAATTTGGTTAAAATGGTAGGATACGGATAGCCTCATCCAGCACATCTTTTCTCAAAGAATCAACCCATTGGGCATCCTCCCAAGCTCTTAACCAAGTCAATTGGCGTTTGGCAAATTGGCGTGTTGCGATAATCCCTTGCTCCCTCATTTCTGATGCGTTTAGTTTTCCTAGAAGATGTTCCCACACTTGGCGATAGCCTACTGAACGCATAGAAGGATGTTGTAAACTTAAATCCCCGCGCTCAAATAACTTTTTCACTTCAGCTACAAACCCTTTTTCTAACATTTCATTAAAACGCTGCTCTATACGCTCATGCAATACACTTCGATCGGCGGGAGATAAAATAATGGTGCGCATCTTATAAGGAAGCGTTTCGGTTATAGGTTGTTCTTGCCATTCAGTCATGGTTTTTCCGGTCACTTCATATACTTCTAAAGCCCGTTGTATTCTTTGACTATCATGAGGATGAATTCGATTGGCAGCAGTCACATCAATTTGCAATAATTTATCATGCAAAGCTGGCCAGCCAATTTGATCGGCTTGCTCTTGCAAAGCAAGTCTCACACTCGCATTCGCAACCGGTAAATCATTTAAGCCTTTTTGCAGGATGCGAAAATACAGCATCGTGCCGCCAACTAACAACGGAATTTTATTTTGTTTAATAACCTGATCAATTTCACGTAAAGCATCCGTTCTAAATCGCGCGACTGAATAAGCATCCGCCGGATCACAAATATCAATTAATCGATGGGGGGCAATCTTTAAAATATCAGCGGAGGGTTTTGCTGTACCAATATCCATCTCGCGATAAACCATGGCAGAATCAACGCTAATAATTTCGACAGGAAAGCGTTTAGCTAATTCCACCGCTAATTGCGTTTTACCGGAAGCTGTTGGACCCATTAAACAAATAACTTCAAACAACTTATCGACCTCGTAAAAATAATTTATCTAATTCTTGCAGACTAAACTGCATAGAAGTCGGTCGTCCGTGATTACATTGTCCGCTGCAATCTGTTTTTTCCATAGAGCGCAACAGTGCATTCATCTCAAGGGTGGATAATTTACGTTGCGAACGTATCGCAGCATGACAGGAAATAGTCCCTAAAATATGGTTAATACGCTCTTCTAACCTAAAACTTTGTTCGTGCTGAACAATATCAGAAACGATATCTCGCACCAATTGATCGAGATCAGTTCCATGCAGCAATTCAGGCACTTCGCGCACCGCAACTGCCTCTTGACTGATTCGATCAATACGCAACCCAAGCGTCTCGAAAACCGACATAAATCGCTCTAAGCAATTGGCTTCTCTTTGTGTTAATTGAATCGTTAAGGGAACTAACAAAGGCTGTGAAGCAAAGCCGTGTTCTTGATAAGAATGTTTTAATTTTTCATATAACACACGCTCGTGCGCTGCGTGCATATCTACTAAAACTAAACCTTTTTCATTTTCAGCGAGAATAAAAATTCCGTGTAATTGCGCTAAAGCATAACCTAAAGGCGGAATTTCTGCGACCACAGGAAGAACAGGAACAGGTTCAAGTCTTAATTCATTGTAGACAGCCGCTTGTTCTTGCATTTTTAAAGGGTAATTAAAGGGTATAGGATTATAACTTACCACTGGGGCTGGTATCTGCACGGCGGGACGAATTTCAGTCAACGCATCGTGAATACTACGCGCAATAAAATCATGCACTAAACGGCTTTCTCGAAAACGAACTTCTTGTTTAGTTGGATGTACATTCACATCGACTAATTCAGGCGAAATAGTTAAAAATAAAACAAACGCAGGATAACGATCACCATACATCACATCATGATAAGCTTGGCGCACAGCGTGATTGACGGTTTTATCTCGGACCATACGGTTATTAACATAAAAATATTGTAAATCAGGTTGCGAGCGTGAAGCATTGGGTAGCCCTATCCAACCCCATAATTTAAGGCCTGACGCTTCTGCTTCTATTCTGACGGATTGATTTAAAAAAGCCGCGCCACAAATATCGCCCACTCGTTGATCTTGTTCTGCGAGAGATGTTGCTACACGATAATGGCGAATTAATTTATTATTATGCTGCACGGAAAAACTTACATTAAACTGACTTAAAGCCATGCGTTTGATTAATTCATCAATATGTTCAAATTCGGTTTTTTCGGTACGTAAAAATTTGCGTCGTGCGGGTGTATTAAAAAATAAATCGCGCACTTCCACTGTCGTGCCTTGAGGATGAGCTGTGGGGGCTAATTCATAATCCGAGGAATTAATTTGCCAACCGGATGAGGATAAAGAAAAACGTGAAACTGCTGCAATACTGGCTAAAGCTTCGCCTCTAAAACCTAAGGTCAGTACGCGTTCTAAATCATCTAAACTTTTAATTTTACTAGTGGCATGACGATCAAGTGCTAACTTTAAATCTTCGGGATGAATGCCTTTGCCATTATCACGCAAGCGAATCAAGCGGGAACCGCCTGCTTCAATATCAAATTCAATTTTGGTAGCACCTGCATCTAAACTATTTTCCAGTAGTTCTTTTACCACCGATGCAGGGCGCTCTACCACTTCACCGGCTGCAATTTGATTGGCTAAAAGAGCAGGTAATTTTTCAATACGCGTCATAATGTTTTATGCCTTTTAATAAAGCTTTTGCGAGTTTATTTTGATACTCCCCATTACGCAAGCGTCTTTCTTCACAAGGGTTTGAAATAAAGCCTAATTCTACTAATACGGAGGGGATATCGAGCGATTTTAAGACCACAAAGGGTGCTTGTTCGACATGGGGATAACGCAATTGTGCCACTGGCTTTAGCGCATGCAATAACGACCTTGCTAAGTGTAGACTATCGCGATGCGTCGCTGTTTGTGCTAAATCAATTAACACCGAACGCACTTCTACACTTTGATCGCCATAATTTTCGCGTTTCGTGAGCCAACGCGCTGCCTCGCTACTCGCCCCGTGCGGTGACAAAATGTACGTCGAAGCCCCCATGGAGCGTCGATCAAAATACGCATCTGCGTGAAGGGCAATGAAAACATCTGCTTTGCCTTTTCGGGCTAAACGCAAGCGTTTACGTAACGGGAGATAATAATCTCCGGTTCTAGTCAATCTCGCACGCATATGAGGTTGTTTGTTGATTAACAAAGCCAGGCGTTTAGCAACGGCTAATACGACGGTTTTTTCATGCAAACCCTGATGGCCAGTTGCACCGGGATCTTTTCCACCATGACCTGGATCAATGACGATAATAAGGGTTTTAGCAATACATGCTTCGCTAAACAGTAGAATTATTGAGATTAATAAAACTTTCCAAAACATTTAAGCCCTGCTCCGAATTTGCTTGCAACGTAATCTTTCGGCCTTGATCTTCAAAGTGAAGATAACCAGTTAAATCCGGCGGAGGAATCAAACCCGTTCCATGTTCAGGCCATTCTATTAAAAATATTCCACTTTGCGCAAAATAATCATGAATACCAATAAATTCTAATTCTTCGGCTTCACTCACGCGATAAAGATCAAAATGAAAAATGGTATTTTTTTCTAAGTCATAAGTTTCAACAATAGAATAAGTCGGACTTTTTACGGTTTCTTCATTGCCCAATCCGCGCAAAATACCGCGCACTAAAGTCGTTTTTCCCGCGCCTAATTCGCCGTATAAATAAATAATAACACTGTGATTCACAATTAAATGCGAAAGTTTAGCGCCACAATCATAAGTACTTTGCTCATTCGCTAAATATTCATTCCATTCAGAAAGAACTTTAAACGTCATGCGGATTCACCAGTTTACGTAATTCTAAAAATAAATCCGAAGCAATCATACCGCGCTCGCCATTTTTAGCCGCTAAGTCCCCCGCTTCTGCATGTAATGAAACCCCTAATTTTGCAGCGATCGGAAGCGGTATGCCTTGCGCAATTAATCCTGCAATCACACCACTTAATACATCTCCCATTCCAGCCGTCGCCATTCCAGGATTACCTGCTTCACATATGACGGGCGATTCACTGTCTGTTGCCACTAACGTTCCTGCGCCTTTTAATACAGCAATGGCTTGATATTTATTTTGTAAACTAACCGCGGCTTTCATACGATTGGCTTCTACGGCGTCTTTAGATATTTTTAATAAACGCGCCGCCTCTCCCGGATGAGGAGTAATTATCCAGTTATTATTTTTTACGGGTTTTTTCGCTAATAAATTTAAAGCATCTGCATCAACCACTAACGGTTGGTTTTGTTTTAAAATTATTTTTAATAAAGATTTACCCCAAGCCGATTGCGAAAGCCCTGGACCGATGACTATAACAGTCGCTTTTTTTAATAACGATCTTAAAGCAGAAGCTTCATGACCCATTAATTCTGAACGTAAAGCAATAATATTTTCTTTGCGTGTAACAACACTCACCAAACCCGCACCCACGCGAAGTGCTGCTTCTGCTGTTAATCGAATCGCCCCAAAATAGCCATAATCACCACCGATTGCTAATACATGCCCGCAATCGCCTTTATGTATATTTCTGGGCCTTTTAGCTAGATAAGATTGAAAATCGTTAAGCGTAATCGGCTTCATGCCTTTTTAGTCCTTTTTAATGAAAGCACAATCGATGTGGCTATAATCACAACGATGATTCCCAACATAATTAAAACCGGAAGCTCATACCAGTAAGCTAACAACATTTTAGCACCGATAAAGACCAACATCACGGCTATTCCATATTTTAATAAACTAAACCGCTGCGCCATTCCAGCTAATAAAAAGTAAAGCGCGCGCAAACCCATAATCGCAAAAATATTCGAGGTAAAGACAATAAAGGGATCTTGGGTAATTGCAAATACGGCAGGAATACTATCAAGAGCAAAAATTAAATCACTCACTTCAATTAAAATTAAGACTAAAAAGAATTTTTTTAAATTTAAATGTCTTGTAATCCAGCTAAACAAAGCATTTTTAGATAAATCTTGTTTTTCTTTCATAAAAAGCATGTTGACGCCGGTCGCCATCAAGAACGCTCCGAACACATATAAAATCCAATGGAATTTCATAATCAGCCAGATGCCCGCAAGAATCATCACCAAACGCATGAAAATAGCGCCCAAAACTCCATACAACAACAAACCCCGTTGTTTTTCAGCTGGCACATTAAAATAACTAAAAATCATAAAAAACACGAAAAGATTATCAATAGAAAGCGCTTTTTCAACCACATAACCCGTTAAGAATTCCAATGATTTCTCATCGGCGACTAATAATCCTTGGGTATGATGCAGATACATCCACAAAGCTAAATCAAAAAGCAGCGCACATAAAACCCAGACACAAGTCCAAAATAAAGCCTCGTTCATATAGACTTTATGCGCTTTGCGGCCCCCTAATAAAAAGGCATCAATTCCTAGTACCACGACCACTAAGAGTGAAAAACCACCCCATAACCAAAATGTACCGATAGAATTCATTGTTTACCCTTAATAATCAATTACTTACGCCTTAATATTTCCTTAAGGTTGCTTTGTTACTATAGCGCGGTATGAAACCCAAATATAGATCGCCATCACAATTAAGGGATTTTGACTTACCCATCGAGAAAATCAACGGAAGAGTAATACTACTAGCTGCTGAAATGGCCATGGTAGTAGAAAGATGCTCGCCCCTACTGACCCAACCTAAATATAATTTAGTCATGAGCATTTGGGGTATAGGAGCGGGGTTTGAACAACTATACAAAGGATTAAAACTCTTAGAGGAAGAAGAATATCCTATTTTAGGATATCTTAATCTAATTAATGGCGGTTGTTTAATTGCAGCATCACTTGGCACACCTTTTGGTCAACTCATTTGGCTTACCAATTCATTCATTGATCTTACTCTTTCAATTTTACAATACTATTTCGCTACCGATCAAAGCAAAGAAAACCAAAAAGCTAATTGGGAAAAAATTAAAGAAAGCGCTTATGGTTTTGCATCCATGGTGGTCTATTCCCTCCCGGTAATTTGTTCTATGTTAAACCTAGTTGCACCCTCTATCGCTTTGGTTTGCCCAATTGTTTTTATGTTGATGATGATTCCGCTACTCGCTCAAGCCTTTAAACCTAAAGAAGATGAACCGAATTACCAGAAATTTTGCAATTCTGTTTATGGATTTTTCTCAAAAGTAGCCACTGAACCTTATACCCCCGCCAAACGTCAGGCTCTTGTTCCTGCATAACTTTAGCCTTCCTGCAAATAGGATAAACTTGCTTTTAGGGCATTTTACGAATATAAGGTATCGCATATTAAAACCAATGTGGGGATAAGGTATGCAAAGACCTGTATTAGATGAATTCATAGAATCCTATTTAAATCAGTCCTATGAAAAATGGGAGCGTATTTCTGCAGGCGTTAATCTTTTAGGTATGTCGTATCTTGATTTATCCTATTACGAATCTTTGATCAATAATCCACTTCCTGAATTGGGTAGTTATTTAGCTGAAGTATCTTGGACTAGCATATTATCTATACGCTATATGGTTATGGGAGTCGAACAACTCAAACTAGGGAAAACCGAGCAAGGAATTCTAAACCTTACAACAGGCATTATTTTTTTGTTTGCAATGTCATTGCCACCCCCTCTTTTTGTTTTATCTGCCGCTATGGACTTATATAATGCTTGGGAAAATTACAAATCTGCACCCGAAGATAAAAAAAATGAAAAACTACACTTGCTCATTCCTAAAATTGTTTCCTGTGTCGCATGGACTATTTATGCTATTCCTACTTTTCTTTCTTTATATGCAACCGCTGCAACCGTCGCTTCTGCGGCTGCTATTTGTGCACCCCTTGGATTAGCACTTGCCACAGGCGCTAGTTTATATTACGGGTATCAATGTCTCTTCAAACCCTTGTGTAATAAACCTAATACTCCGCCATCATCTGTAAATATCGTGGCGCCTGCGCCCGCACCTGTCTAACTTATGCAAAGCCAGATCAAACAATGGGGCAAAGATCTTGGCTTTCAACAAATCGGTATCGCGGATATTGATCTTAGCCGCTATGAAGAAAATTTCTTAGCTTGGCTTGCCAAACAATATCACGGCGAAATGAATTACATGGAATCTCATGGCACTAAACGTTATCGCCCCGATGAACTAATTCCAGGAACGCTACGTGTGATTACCGCACGCATGGATTATTTGCCGCCTGATACTAAAATTATGGAAGTCTTAAATAATCCGAATCAAGCTTATGTTTCGCGTTACGCCCTCGGTCGTGATTATCATAAATTAATTCGTAAGCGCTTATTGATTTTAGCTAAAAAGATTTCGCATGAAATAGGTAGAGAAGACTATCGAGTATTTACCGATAGCGCACCCGTACTTGAAAAACCTTTAGCTGAAAAATCGGGTTTAGGTTGGATAGGAAAACATACAAATTTAATTAATCGCGAAGCAGGCTCATGGTTTTTTCTCGGTGAAATATTTACCGATATCCCATTAGAAATAGATACACCCGTAAAAAATCATTGCGGCACTTGTCATGCGTGTATTGATGTTTGTCCGACTAAAGCGATCGTTGGGCCTTATGAATTAGATGCGCGGCGCTGTATTTCATATCTTACGATTGAATTGCGCGGCTCAATTCCTGTTGAATTTCGTTCTATGCTGGGTAATCGAATTTATGGTTGCGATGATTGCCAATTAGTATGCCCTTGGAATCGATTTGCAAAATTTACGGAAGAAAAAGAATTTCATCCCCGTCATCGTTTGGATTCTGCATCACTCATAGAATTATTTAATTGGACTGAAATAGAATTTTTAAAAAAAACCGAAGGCTCTGCGATTCGACGTATTGGGTATGAATGTTGGTTGAGAAATATTGCAGTCGCTTTAGGGAATGCGCCTTTTAATGAGGCTATTATTGAAGCATTACAAAAAAAATTAACCCACCCTTCAGAATTAGTGCGAGAGCACGTAGAGTGGGCACTGAATCAGTTAGAAAAAATCTCCGGCTTAAACAATTGCTCGCGATAATATTTTAATTCATCAATGGAATCTTTAACATCCGATAACGCTAAATGTTTAGATTCTTTTTGTAAGCCATTATAAATTCTAGGCGCCCAGCGCAGTGCTAATTCTTTTAGTGTACTTACATCTAACAAACGATAATGAAAAAACTTTTCTAACTCTGGCATATTCTTAAATAAAAACCGGCGGTCTTGGCAAATGCTATTGCCGCACATAGGAGACTTTCCGGCGGGGACGTATTTTTTCAAGAACTCTAGAGTTTTCATTTCAGCGTGCGCTTCATTGACTCGGCTTTGTCTTACGCGTTCCACCAATCCAGAACCATGATGTTGTTTGGTATTCCAATCATCCATTCCACCTAAGATGTCATCCGATTGATGAATCGCAAAAACGGGCCCTTCGGCTAAGATATTTAATTTAGAATCAGTGACAATGGTGGCCATTTCAATAATCTTATCCTGTTCGGGATTTAAGCCTGTCATCTCAAGATCGATCCAAATCAAATTGCTAGCGTGTACAGTCATGGTAGAATTCCAATAATTTTTTCTATCTTATTCTAACAATAGGTAACAAACTATGAATACTTTTTATTTTATTATTTTCGCTTATCTTTTGGGGTCTATTTCCTGCGGTATTCTTATTTGCAAGCTTATGGGATTACCCGACCCCCGCTCTCAAGGCTCAGGCAATATTGGCGCTACTAACGTTTTACGCATAAAAGGCGGGAAAATTGCGGCAGTATTAACACTTTTGGGAGATGCTTTAAAAGGCGCGATACCCGTGCTTGCAGCGAAATGGTACGGTCTTTCAGACTTAGGTGTGTCCTTAGTCATGCTGGCTGCATTCTTAGGACATCTTTTCCCCCTATATTATAAATTTAAAGGCGGTAAGGGAGTAGCAACGGCATTGGGCTGTTTACTTGTTTTAAGTTGGCCTGCGGGATTATGTTTGCTTGTCACTTGGTTAGTGGTTGCTTTAGTAACTCGCTATTCATCTCTTGCTGCTTTAGTTGCTGCAATTTTAAGTCCTATCTTCGTAAGATACTTTACAGAAGATCATACCATTGTCGTTTTAATAATAGCTTTACTCTTAATTTATAAACATAAAGCCAATATTCAACGATTACTTAAAGGAACCGAGAGCAAGATCGCTCAAAGGCCAGCGCGGTAAAATCTGTATTTTTAAATCTTCGTGTTGTCCGGCTAACAAACGAAGACAACCCACATAAGCGATCATTGCGCCATTATCCGTACAAAATTCAAAACGCGGAAAATAAACTTCCGCATTTTCTGCTGTTAGACGCGCGCGTAATAATTTATTCGCACCCACACCCCCCGCTACGACTAAACGTTTAAAACCCGTTTGTTGTAACGCGCGGCGGCATTTGATAACCAGAGTATCAATCGCCGCTTCTTGAAAAGCACACGCAATATCTGCACGAGTTTGATCGTCTAATCCAAATTCACGAGCAGTATTTGCAGCAAAAGTTTTAAGACCACTGAAACTAAATTCTAATCCTGGACGGTTAATCATAGGTCTTGGGAAAGTAAAACGACCAGGTTTACCTTTTTCGGCTAATTCAGCTAAAGCCGCGCCCCCCGGATAACCTAAGCCTAATATTTTTGCGGTTTTATCAAACGCTTCACCCACTGCATCATCTAACGTATCGCCTAAAATTTCATAGTCGCCCACTTGAGTAACTTTTACTAATTGGGTATGACCACCTGAAACCAACAAAGCAATAAATGGAAATTCTGGGGGATTAGGTTCAAGTCTAGGCGCTAATAAATGGCCTTCCATATGATGAACCGCAACCGCAGGAACATTCCAAGCATAGGCTAAACTTCGACCAATGGTTGCCCCGACCATTAAGGCTCCTGCAAGTCCGGGTCCTACGGTATAAGCCACCCCTTCTATATCTGAACCCTTAAGACCCGTTTCCTGTAATAATTGCGCAACCATGGGAATGGTTTTACGCACATGATCGCGGGAGGCAAGCTCTGGCACCACACCCCCAAACTCTTTATGAATAGGCGTTTGGGTGTACACTAAATGCCCCAACAAGCCTTTTTCCGAGTCATAAATAGCGACAGCGGTTTCATCACAAGATGTCTCTATGCCTAAAACTTTCACGGTTAGCCTCTTATATTTTGCTTTTCTAATAAATTACGATTAGAATCTGCTCTTTTTAACACGAAATCTATGGAGAAAAGTGATCACCCATGCCAAGTATACGCATTAAAGATAACGAAAACTTCGAAGTCAGTTTACGCCGATTTAAGCGCCTTTGCGAAAAAGCGAGCATCTTAGCAGACTTAAGACGCCACGAATACTATGAAAAACCCACTTGGAAGCGCAAGCGTAAAA
>Ga0207134_1137_pt1 | contig 21001 bp, 25 predicted proteins | sample Alteio_BWMinHeat_12_FD_153527 | JGI IMG/M metagenome (GOLD analysis project Ga0207134, IMG submission 153527) | Enriched cells from forest soil in Barre Woods Harvard Forest LTER site, Petersham, Massachusetts, United States -... | ecosystem: Environmental > Terrestrial > Soil > Temperate forest >... | reverse complement strand
ATACTAGCCAGACATTTGTCTAAGCTATCTTTTACGGCGACATTATTACCATTCGCGTTTGTTATGCCAATGAGCTCTTCCACTGTTTTGCCTGCATATTTAGCCCCATTGCGCCCAAAGGCACCGACTAGTTTTATAGACTTATCAGTTCCAATAGCCTCAACACTAGCGCGCCCCATGCGCCCATTTATGCCGGCAATCATCAATGAGACTGTTGCCGATTTACTTATATTTACACTCTGTAAGCCCGCTTTTGCTGCTGGCATATATTGCTTAACCTATCACCGCATATAGTTGCTTTGGTTGCTGAATTAGTTATTAAACTGTCATGGTTGCTTTACTGGTTATATCGATGCGCCCGGTAGAGCCAAAGCCGCCTTCGCCCCGCTCAGCCCCATCGTCTAATTCTTCTACTTCCATAATTTGTACTTTGGGCACCGGCGTAATTATAATTTGTGCCACCCTCTCGCCAGGTTGAAAAGTATAAGCTTCCTTACCGGCATTCATAGCCAGCACAATGACCTCACCCCGGTAGTCACTGTCTATTGTGCCAACCCCATTGGAAAGGCAAATGCCGGCTCTATCAGCTAGACCCGATCTGGCTCTTACTTGCCCCTCATAGCCAGGCGGAATTTCAACCACTATGCCGGTTGGAATGCGGGTGCGTTCCCCTGCTGCCAAGGTTAAAGGTTTTTCAATTGCTGCCGTCAAATCAAGGCCGGCTGAGCCGCCGGTTGCATATTGTGGCAATGTTTTAGCGTGCGGTAAGCGCTTTATTTTCAAAGTGACTGTCAAGGATAACCTGCCTTTGTGAAAGAATGGGGTGAATGTGTTTGAATATATCATTCTAGAGTGTTCTTTGCTTATCTGTCACTAGTCCGTTATTCTTAGGGAACCTACAAATAAAGTATGAGGCTTGGGGTACTAAATAGTGGAAAGAATATATTTGTCTAAATTCACTGCGCTACTAATTTTGCTTACTGCCGTTATGGCATTTTTAGTTGGTGCTTATGCGCGTCCTTTTACGAATGCAATACCGGCTGTCCCGCTTAAAGCTGCTGATTCGGCGTCCGGGCGTTTTACTCTTGTAATAAGTCCGCTCGTTAAAAGCGAGAAGTTTTTAGTGGATACTCAGACTGGAAAAATCTGGCAACTCGTAAAGCCTGGCGAGGACTTGGATAAGCCATTTATATGTCAGCGCATAGGTAGAACAAAAGATCAAGATCATTTTGCTGTAAGGACTGCCAAAGATTATGCTGCCAAAGATAAAGTGCTGGTGACGGCAGCACCCACACAAAAAACACCCATTGATGATGCTACTGTTGAAATAATCTCGAGCGGAAAAGTCTCTCAAAAGAAGGTGCACAGAATATATTCTGTGACCGATGGTACGCCTCCAAAGAAGCAACTGAGTGTAAAAACTCCCAGCCAAGCTAACCTATAAACTTTGTCTGTGCCGAACTCGAAGCCGGAGCATAGAGTTACTTCTATTTATGCTGCCAAGTGCATATTATCTATCAAATCTTTTGATTGTTTTGCTTATATGGTTGTGAAAAAATGCTAGCATTTCGTCAACCTTAGGATGGAATAATTTCGCCGCTATCAATTCTGATCTTTCGACTTCAGCAGCCTCCAAAATACTTTCTGATTGCTTATGAATAATTTCTCGTAACGCTGGATATGAATAAGCAATGTCTTTGCTTTCTCGCTCCCAATGACGGGGATAAATTTTGTCGTATTCATAATAGCCACCTATTTTCATAGCCATTTTCTTTGCCAGATCATCATAAACTCTAGTGCAAAGAACATCATAAACTGGAGCTATACTGACATTGTTTTTCTCATAATGAAGCAATGAAAAATTCTTTCCATGCGCATCCATATTTCCAATTAGGTAATTAAAAACCATGAGCGCAGCCAGTGCATTTCTGTCTTTAACAGGTTGACTGGTAAAATGCAGCAAATTAAAGCAATCCTGAAAATTTGGACCACCATCATTTTGATATTTTTTTGCTGTCACAACTCCTAGCGCCTGACAAAAATCTTCTTGATGTATGCGACTAATTTTATTACTCTCAATTAAACGATCATATCTTTCAATCAATAAATAAGGAATTTTTTCCGCCCACCTTATTTCTGCCTTTGGCACAGTTAGTCCAATACGGGCAGCTATTTTTAAACATAAATATTCATTTTGCACGATACCTTCATAGCCTTTAATCCCCGGCTTAAGAATATGTGTGGTTGGACAGCCATTTATAGGCAAAGCAATTTTGTTATCAATCAGACAAACTGCCGCTTTATCCTGAGCCCCAGCTAGCGAAAGACGCAGCCCTTCCACTCCCAAAAACAATGGCTTCTTAGGTAGCTCTTGAATATGTTGATGAAGTTCGTTTTCCGAAAATATTTTGCCTTTTAATAGAAAGAGATTAGTTGTTTTAGCAACTGGCTCTTCCAATGAATGTAAAGAAACTGCTCCTGCGCAGTCATAACCAATAGCTTTAAGCAACGCAAAACTATTATGATGATTTACTCCATAACGTTGACCAATTTTTTTACGCGCCGCTTCACTTTCTGGTAATAAGCCGCCAAAATAAGCTTCGGTTTTTATTTCATCATACGGTTCTTGGCGAATTTCCATGCCAATTGATAATTCATAAGGAGCTTTTGTCTCATAAGTAAATTGCATTTTGCCTATTGCTGTTTGTTCCAATAGACCAATATGTTCACCGTACAAGCGCACCGATAATATTCTTTCATCTGCCATGCTTGTTTATTCCTTTATTGCCGGCAAAACTGCTTCTAGCTTAATGCCCAACATGGTGGCAACCAATAAAGCCTTTTCTAATTCACAGGTTGGTTTGCCTTTTTCTAGTTCTCGTATAAAGCGCATTCCTGTGCCGCAGGCAGCAGCTAATTCTTTTTGCGTTATATTGCTGGCCTTGCGAGTATCTCGCACCAATTTTCCAAAGTCTTTGGCATTTCTAAATGGCATAACAATGATCCTGTACGGGACGTTTATCTTAATTATACACTAGTTATGACTAAAATAATCCCGCTCGGTACCTTTTATCCCAAAAATCGCCTATAAATCAAAAAAAGATCCCGTGCGGGATCCTAAAAATAAGCCTTTAAATTCCAGGAAAATCCAAATATTGACATGTGCTTTGATTTATAATCATGACCTAATGCCGACGTAGCTCAGCTGGTAGAGCAACGGTTTCGTAAACCGTAGGTCGCGGGTTCAAATCCCGCTGTCGGCTAACTTCTTAGAAAATAGTTTTGTTTCTGGCCACCACCTGGCCACCACGATTTAGAAAATGTTTTTCTAAAGTAGGACAGTTTGTATCACGTATGATACTGATAAATCATTGAGGTGATGTATGAATAAGGAGGGGGGGAGCCCCCCATTTTAAATCTGTATAGCCCCCACTATCCCTCTCCGACACGTGATACTACCCCCTGCCGCCTTTTTTGTTCTTTTTGATTTCTCAATAGTTTGTATGATTTCTAGTCTTATTCGAGTAATAAAAATGCCTGAGGAAATATCAGAAGCAATAGCACTAACAGAAGGTGAGAAAATCTTTGAAAAATATTTGCAGTTACACAAAATTACTTGGAAAAAAGATCAATTATTTGGGGTAAAAAGACCAGACTATTTAGTTCAAACTTCCAATGGTGAGATTCTTTGTGAAGTAAAAGATTTTGCTGAAGGTAATTTAGATAAGTCTGTAATGAAAGGGGTATTGTCCGCAATGCTACCTTTTCTTAGTGCATTTACGGAAGACTATGCAAAACGCTTAAAACAAGAGTTGGCTCGACTAGATAATGTTGAAGGATCTGTTGCAGGTGCCTGGAATCCGTTTCCTCGCTTACAGGAAATGGTAGCAGAAGCCGGGAAACAGTTGAGACCAGCAAAGGGAAAGTTGCCTTGCATAGTTGTAGTATACAATCCAGGCTATATGCCGCATGATCTGGATTTGATTTTATGCCATGCACTTGAGAAAAATAGACTATTTACGCCAAAGCAAAATACTACTGTAAGCGCATTAGCTGTGCTTGAAAGTATGCCAAATATTATTCAATCAAATGATCTGTCAGACGAAACTAGTCCGATACTGCGTTTGTATTTAAACAGTTACGGAGTGATACCACTATCCCCAAAGGCTCTTCTAGCAGAATCTATTAAAAGCAAATCGAATTGCTGATAACTAAATAAACACTAAACAACTGCGCCTCAAGAGCGCACTGCATTTGTTTAATGCAAATAAAATCAAATAAGGTAAAATACAATAAACGAATTGATGTGGAATAATTCAGTCATGTCAACATTAAACAAAAAGAATCTCACCTTAATCGCTTTGGGGATGGCTTATCCCGATAAGCTTTCTCCTGTGCAATTACAGAAGACTGTCTTCCTTTTTCAGCAATGCTTGGAAGAAGGAGGGTGGACATCTATCATAGACAAGTTTTACCAATTTCAGCCGTATGATTATGGCCCATTTTGCCAAGACATTTACGAAGACACTCACGACCTATCTAAACAAGGTTTAGCTACTATTGAACGATCCCCAAATTCTCAATTTTTGCTCTATGGAGCATCTGAAACGGGTCGTTCTAAGAGTCAGCAATTAGAATCTCATTTAATGCCTCCCGTCAAGGAGTACTTTAACAATCTTTCTGCTTGGGTTCGTCACCAAACATTTTCCTCATTATTGAGTTCTATCTATGAAAAATATCCGTCTATGGCAGTTAACAGTATATTCAGGACCTAAATGACTGCAATAGTGGGAATTTTATGCGAAGATGGTGTGGTAATGGTTGCTGATGGCGCCGCTACTTATGGTCTTCCTTCTGGCAATCTTAGTACCATTCGTCAATCAACACAAAAATTGGTGCGTATCTCTCAGAGACAAATGCTCGGTACATCAGGAGCTGTTGCCTTAAGCCAGGCATTCACTGATTTGATAAGGGCTCAATCTGGCGTTAATCCCGATCAAGTTGTCTGGACACAAGATGGAATTCGTAATCTTGCAAATAATACCTTATTCAATCAATGTGTCATGCCCTCAGCAAATCGCGCAAATACTATAGCTAATTTATCTGGAAACCGGGGCTTTCAGGTAGATGCAACTCAACATTCGGTTTTTGCCTGTATTAGCTCTGAAGGCAAGCCGATACTTGCACAGATAACACCTACATGCCAGGTAGAGTTTGCCGATCAGAATTTACCTTTTATATCCGTTGGTAGTGGACAGGTAGCGGCTGATCCATTTCTAGCTTTTTTAAAAGATGTTTTTTGCAAAGGCAGCCAAATAAATATAAGAGATGCAAAATTCCTTGCCTATTGGGCTGTAGACTTAACTATTAGGGTACAACCAGGGATGGTTAGCTACCCAATACAGATGATGATTTTGCATAAAAGAGATGGCGATTGGCACGTTGACGAATTAACCGATGAAGTAGATGGACATGCCCAGATGGTTCAGGCCATTGAAGATCAGATGTATGCGCATAGGAATGTTCCCTCAACTGCATGCAGTAATATACCCTTGCCACCTCATAATCCTAATTAGTGCATTCTTGTTGAGCTAGTTTTCTTGCATATCTTTGAAGAGCCTGCAAGTGATTAATGGCAATTTGTTTTTCATCGTACTTTGTTTTTTCTTGAGGGTGTTGGCTCGTTCCCGACAATGCCTCCTCAAGTTTGTAATATGCGTCACTTATTTTATTTTGCTTATCCAATAATTTGCTAACAGTTTTATTTAAGGCATTATTTAATGGAGCTTGATTAGCCTGCTTACATAAAAAATCAATTTTTAAATTTAGACAACATAATTGTTTCATCAACGTTTTCCGTCGTTTAGCATTGTAGCTTTTTGCTTTGCTCTCGGCAGATCTCAGTCTCCAGTTACCCGCTGTCGTTAATTCAGGACGTTCCTTCCTTATTTCTATATCTTGTGCACAATCTTCACAATATCGGTCAAACGATAGCTTTACGCTACTCTGACAGCGACCGCAAATCATTTGTTTTAATGCTCTTGTTGCACTGAATCTTTTGGGCATAGATTATCTCCACGACCAATCATAATCCAGCAATTAGCCTAACTCAAATAATTTTGTCATCGGAACGCCTAAAGTATCGGCAAATCTGGCTATGTTTTTAAGAGAAGGATTCCGCTCGCCCCTCTCAATGCCACCAACATAAGTACGATCTAATCTTGCTTCGGCAGCAAAACCTTCCTGAGACCAACCCTTTTCTTGTCTCAGTTGGCGCAAGCGTTTGCCGAATTTCTTTGCAATGTATTTTTCTTGATTCACAACTAATATCGTGAAGTCAAGATGACTATTAGTCCACCGACTATAAGTATCCTTAATTTTTCGATCCGTCTTATCTGCTATCTATAATGCAGCCCGTCGACAACTTTTATTAGGGAGAATCACTGTCATGGCAAACGAAAAAAACTTTTTAAAACCGATACCCATGGTTATTGCTACTTTGTTAGCCTCTACATTGCAAAACAGTGTAAATGCTACCCCCTCTGTTGTAGGTAGCGTTAAAGCTGCATTGGAATCTAACATCAAATCTCAAATTGTGCCGCAACCAGAGCAAATTACAATAACGCCGTCTTCACAACAAATGCAAACGCGCCAAGCACAGCATATGTCTCATAGCTCTCACAGCTCGCATAGCTCACATAGATCCCATTATTCAGGCTACGCTGGTTAAATAGAATGAGCCAAACAGAAGATTCCGGCGTCCGCACTAGTGACGACGGCTCACTGTTAGTTTTATTTGACTTGCGGATTTATAAAATAAGCGCTATTAAGAAAGCTGCCTATAAATTTGCTTCTGATTGTTCAGTGCTGTTAAAACAGCTCTCGGTAGATCAGCTAGAAGCCCATCTGAGTTTTTCGGATAATACTGACGCTTGTGCAAAAAAAATAATTGCTCGGGCTTTCTGTAATGAAGTAATAGACCAGGATTTAAGAGAGCAAATTGCTCAAGAAACAGAAGCTACCCGTAACTTAATTCTGGCTCAAGCATTTTCAAAGACATCACTGTTGACGCAGGAATAATATGTCAGCTATCGAGCTTGCCACTAAGACCGGTTCGCCATTTAACGATTTAAATGCTTACAATCAGTCGTTAAAAACCGGCTACCGGCTATTACCATTTAAGTTTATTAGACTTGATGATAAACGAATGGTTCTAACCAATGAAGTTGGTGAATTTTTAGTGATTGAGCAAGATTATCTTCGCGCAATAGTTAATAAAAGCATTGAAGCAGGCTCACAACTATACAACAACCTTAAGTCAAAACATTTCCTTATCGATGATGATTCGTCAATAGCTCTTGAACTGTTGGCGATGAAGTCTAGAACTAAAATGCAGCAAATAAGCAATTTTACTGGTCTGCATATTTTTGTTGTATCGTTGCGTTGTGACCACTCTTGCCCATATTGTCAAGTTTCACGACAAAGCGAGGACAAACTTGCTTTCGATATGAGCAACGACACTGCTATAAAATGCCTGGAATTTACATTTCGTAGCCCTTCTCCTTCAATAAAAATCGAGTTTCAGGGTGGTGAGCCGCTTCTAAATTTCGATCTAATTAAGTTTATTGTGATTGAAGCTGAAAAGAAAAATGAGGTACACAATAAAGATCTAGAATTTGTTATCGCCACTAATCTAGCCCTACTAACAGACGAGATTTTGTCTTTTTGTTTGGAACACAGGATTTATCTGTCAACATCTTTGGATGGGCCAGAAGATCTGCATGTAGCCAATAGACCTCGCCCAGGTGCAGACAGTTATCAAAGAGTTATTCAAGGGATCAACCGCGCTAGAGCAATACTTGGCCCCGACAAGGTATCAGCTTTAATGACCACAACGGCGGCGAGCTTAACACGAGCGAAGAATATAGTTGATGAATATTTACTTCAGGGTTTCAACAGCATTTTTCTTAGACCGTTGAGTCCTTATGGCTTTGCGGTTAAGACAAAATGGTATCAAAGTTATGATATTCAAAATTGGCTCAAGTTTTATTTTGAAGGCTTAGACTATATTATCAACTTAAACAAGCAGGGCTACTTTTTTGTAGAGCAATATGCCGCTATTATCCTCAACAAAATGTTTTCACCACAGGGTACGGGCTACGTTGATTTACAATCGCCCGCCGGTTTGGGCATTAGTGCAATTTTGTTTAATTATAATGCCGAGGTCTATGCCTCAGATGAAGCAAGAATGCTGGCTGAAATGGGTGATAAAACTTTCTGCCTTGGAAATATCAACCAGCACACATATGAACAGATCATGCTCTCTGAAGCCTTACTTAATCCTATTGAGCAATCGATTGTAGAAAGTGTGCCTGGCTGCAATGACTGTGGTTTTCAACCTTATTGCGGTAGTGACCCAATTTACCATCACGCCACCCAAAAGGATTCGATTGGGCATAAAGCACTAAGCGGCTTTTGCAAAAAAAATATGGCGATTATGCGCCGGTTGATTTGTTTAATGGAAGATGATCCGCAAGCGAAGCAAATCTTATTGAACTGGGCTAAACCATAACCATGATGAAACTTTCCACAAGACAAATAACACCAGTTAGCGAATTTGATAAGCAAATATCAATTGCCCGAATTACAGAAAATGCGGAATTACCAGCACCGGTTAGGAGTAAACACATTCTCTTGGTCAAAACCGGTAATGGTAATCATCTTGCAGAAGGATTTAAAGCCTATTTCTTCATAGGGAGCAACGAGCTGATAGTTAATAAAAGCAAGTATCCTAAAAATGTCTTTGTATTGTCGGATGATCAGGCATATTTAGGTGAAGGAGATGTTGTTCGCTTCGCTCCGGACAAACCGGCTTTGACGACTTTATACAGAAAACAATCGCAACACAATTCGTTGTTAGTGACTGAACGGTGTAATAACTTTTGCTTGATGTGCTCCCAGCCGCCAAAGGAAATTGACGATAGCTATATTGTTAATGATCTAATGGAAGCAATTCCTCTTATGGATCGCGGTACTGCTGAGATAGGTATTACAGGCGGTGAACCAACTCTTTTGGGCGATAATCTAATATTGCTATTGAGAAACTTAAAAAATTACTTGCCCAGCACGGTTGTGCATGTTCTATCTAATGGTCGGCGATTTTCAAACATGTCCTTCACAGAGAAGATCGCCAAGCTAGAGCATCAAGACCTAATGATCGGAATACCTATATATTCAGATATTTCTAACATTCACGACTATGTGGTACAGGCAGATGGTGCGTTTGATGAAACCATACAGGGGATCATTAACCTCAAGCGATTTCAGCAAAAGGTAGAAATACGGGTGGTCTTGCACAAACAAACTTATGATCGGCTGCCACAATTAGCAGAATTTCTGGCAAGAAATTTACTCTTTGTTGATCATGTGGCCTTGATGGGCTTAGAGATGATGGGGTTTACTCGCCATAATTTAGACGATTTATGGATCGATCCAGTCGAATATCAACCACAACTTCTAAAGGCGGTAGAAATACTCAGTCGCTACAGAATGAATGTTTCCGTCTATAACCATCAATTGTGCTTGCTTGACAAACGTCTTTGGTTATACAACCGCAAAAGTATTTCAGACTGGAAAAACGAATATATGACTGAGTGTACTCCCTGTACAAAAAAAACAGAGTGCGGCGGTTTTTTCAGTTCAGCTCATCTTAAATATAGTTCTCATATAGTTCCATTTTTAGAGGAAAACTGATGAAGTACCTAGTAAGAAATAAACAGATACATTGCATGTTCATGTTATTTGTTCTGTTTGCTTGTTTGCAGAGTCCAGCCTATAGCAGCTGGTCATGGAAAAACTTTTCTCGTCACGCTTTACGTGCAACTGCCAGAGGGATGATAGTTACTGGTGCAGTTTGTCGGGGAATGTCACAATCTTACGGCAATGGCATTGGTACATATAGTCCTTATCAGTCTAATGCATTTAGAACAATGACCTATGGACAAGTCATACCAACCGGTGGAACAATGTCTGCGCAGACTATCGGTAACACGACATTTATTAATGGCCCTGGCCTTCAATCTGCTACAGCTCAACAAATAGGCAATACGACTTTTGTTAACGGGCCAGGTTTGTCCAGCACTACTATCCAAAAAATCGGCAATACGGATTTTATTAATGGCTCTGGTGGATTTAATGCAACAGCCCAACATATAGGAAATACCACTTTTATAAATGGCTCAGATGGCACAGCAACATTGCAGAGAATAGGTAATACAACTTTCATAAATGGCCCTAATGGACAAACAGGCACAGCCATGAATATAGGCAACAGTACATTTGTTAATTACTGACGCTTGAAGTATATGTGATTCTAAAAACAGTCAGACTCTTGCTTGCGAACATTTTGTTATTTTTCAACAATAAATCGTCAATAGAAAATATGCCTCATTTGACGGGGGAAAAGAGAGAGGAGGTAGGGGGGCCTGCCTAGGTAAGCTGAAAAAATTCTTTTCTTCGCCTGCCAGAGTAAATGGTAGTTCCCGCCGCTTGATCGACAAAGTTGAATTTGATCAACTCATTGATTAGTTGTCTGATTGTATCGATCTTTCTCAGGTGAACTGGGCCACATTTTTGTATTTCAACAGCGCTGATGATTTGCTTTTGTCTTTTTCTTAGCCACGCAAGCAATATTTTGCCATGAGGCGATAAACTTTCAAACCGTTTTTGTGGGCCATATACAGAAGAGGGAACCCATCGGTTATCCACCCATACAAAATGTTCTTGTTTGAATAACATAGTTCCATCTCTTGCCCATATGCGAACAATCATACAGGAATGGTGGTTTATTCATTGTGGACAACTCCGTCTTGACCAATAATACGACCGCCTAGCCCAGCAAAAAGTTTTCGTGCTGGACAAACGTCCTTACGTCCAAGAGGGTTCTTATTTGCGATGATACTGTTAAAGTCCTGCAATCGATTTACATTTTCACCATTGTCTACATATTCATTTGAAAAAACTGTTAGAACCTTTTTGCCTTGGTTACTGCTTTTCTCCAACTCAACTATAGGGAAATAAGATGAATAAGGTGAACAAGTGGGATCTATTGGTGGGGAAATAGCTCCATTGTCACCACTTTCACCATTTTCACGAGGAGGTAAAAATTGAAAATCACGCCATCCCATTGATTAGTGCCTCGTAAATCTTAGGATTAACATCATAAACAATAGTCGGTTTGCGCGTAGGCTCTGTTCTTGGCTCATCTATGATGTCCAGGGTGCGCAATATTTCTAACGCCTTAAGCAAACGTCCTACTGGGGACTTGCTGAATCTGCCAGTACGGTGCAGTTCAGATTGTTTGAAAGAATCTCTTTTTTCCTTGACAATCCAATTGAAAGCGATTTTGGCATCTTCGATTGCTGGGTCTGCGCCAATTGTGCCAAAGGCAGTTTTTGCGTGTTCAATAAGCAGTTCGCATAAGTCCAGAGCTCGTTCGATAGCTTCTTTTCCAATAACTAAATAATCATTGGTTTTCTCTGTGCCAGTGCATCCATGCTTACTGACATGCAGTAATCCAGCAATTCTCAATGCAGCACCAGGTAGTTTTCCGCTCCAATCTTGGATTGATTCCAAGTCCCCTCCCTCACCCTGCCGGGATTCAATATATTGAGAAAATTTCAACCAGCTGTCTCTTGCCTCATCGTCTAATAACAACTTCCATTGTTTTTCTGATCCATTCTCATCCATAGCTGAGTCGATTTTAAGTAAATTAAAAATGCCTTTTTCATAAGCACCAACAACGTCATCAGGTATTGGCACACGCTTTCTAACATCGCGCTTTCCAATATTAGACCGCGGCACACACCATAAAAATCTGGCACAAGCACCGATTCCACGGAATCGCCTCTTGCTACCTTGTGAAAACTCACTGATTATTTGTGGTTGCACAGTTATGCCAAATGACAGCGCTGGATGGTCAATTATTACAGTCCTGTTGCCTCTATCTACCCGAATAGCGCTATTAGCATGGGCCTTTAAAAAAACATCTATATTGGCTTTGCCGTCGGTATATAGACCACTCATTACTTCAAAGATCCCACCCTCATCTGACAGTACAGCCATTTTGCCATTATGTTCAGCCATGAGATTTTGCAATCGCTCAGGTGTAACATCACCAGTAAACAATCTGGGTGACAACAATTGTTCCTCTAATTGTTGCTCCAGCTTGGCCATTTCATCAATCAATAATTTTCTTTCTTGCAGGTCATCACTTTCGCTTGCTTTCTTTTCAAGGTTAGCAACACGTTTCTTGAGAACTTTCTGTTCAGCATTATGTTTAGCTATTATGGGCTTTAATCTTTTTGCCTCATCAGTCTCATACTTAATTAACGGGATGGTTAAGGCGGTAACGATAGCTGTCTTTCGGCTGGCTGGTGGCAGAATAACAATTGTCCAAACACATAACGGCTCAGTGTAGTTATCACCATATGGACAAACTTCAAACTTATTTTGCAGGGCAGTTGCTACAACCGCCAATACCTGCATGACTGGCAAAGCTGACGGTACTTGTGTTGATAAAGAAAGAGCCTCGGTATATTTAGCTAACCAATCGGGCAAGAATGCGCTAGAAATATTTGGTGTATCAATTCTGTCAAACAAAACTGGGTCAGGCCATTCTTCGAGTGTGGTTGATTCCTCAACATACCAGTATGGTGCTTTTGCAGTTAATTCTAGTAATTGCTCCTTAGTCCCACCATTAGCGAACCAGTCAGAAACATCACCTTTATCTGGTAGACCTGTCAGTTCAACAATTTTGCAAGGTATCTTGTGTTCATATAGTGATTTTGCTATGGCTTGCGCATGTGCTTTTCCTGGCAAGTCATTATCGGGCAGAATAACTACATTTTGCGCATTTTTAAGCCATACAGTATGTCCATCTGTCCACTTTGGCTTTTTGCCGTCCTGACTGGCACCAAATATGTTACATGTGGCAAGTAGTCCAGATGCTGCTAGACTTTCACAATCCTTCTCACCTTCAGGAATGTAAATTGGCTCACTAACTAATCTAAATCCCCGATCAGATAAATGATCTGTCTGATCTTTATGGAGACAGATAGTATTACTAGCTTTAATGGCTTCATATACTTCTGGCAATCGATAAATAATAGTAGTATCAATACCTTTCAAATCGTATATATAGCCACCATTCCCATCTGGTCTACGCACAGAAAATGCTTTGGGTTTATAGCGAATTTTTTCAAAAACGAGTCTGCCGTCAACATCGTGATAAGAATAAATTTTATCAATTGTGCGGCTGCTCCCACGCTCAGGTTTTGGCGTGTTTGGTAACACGGCTTTGATGGAGTCCCAGACCTTCTCTTGATCACAACCAGCTTGGCAATGAACGAGAATTTTCCCATTTTTCTCTGAAATAGAAAGGCTCCCGTGCTGATCATCATGCAGGGGACAATGCGTATCATAACCGTTGGTTGTGTGCTTTGGCTCCTTGCCATACTGGCTTGCGAACGTTTTTGCTAAATGATACAGTTCTGCATCTGTTAGAATATGTTTTGTCATTTCATTTGGATCTCCGTTTGTAATGCGTTTTTGGAAATGGCCGCTGGCAGGCGGCCTTTCTTATTGGAATAGGAATCCGTAATCTGTTCTTAAAAAACCAAATTTCGTCTGCCGGGATTAGAGCTAGGCACGGTCGCGCTCGGCAAATATCACACCAAGTGTTTTGCATAAGCACCTCCTAGACAGCTGTAAGATTGATTTGCGCCATATTTAGGCGGCGTGCTTCATTTGCTTTTTCTAGATTCTTTTGTATTGCAGCTAATTTTCGCACCGACATTTGCCGCTTACCGTTTAGTCTCTGCGTGATGGCCAATTTAACGACATCGCTTAATCGCCAGCGATCTACTCCTCCGACTTCAATTGGCAATAAAGGGCCATAACCTTTTTTCTTATCACTCTCAAGACTACTTTCAGTCCTAATGTTTGTGGCTGCTACCTGTGCCTTGCTCAAAAATGCCGGTGGACGTACAAGTCCCAAACTCAGGCAAATATCTTGTATTACCTCTGCTTTTAAAACATCGCGACTGTTCTGCATATAATTACCCCCTATAAATTGCAAAAAGCTTTGCAGCTATTTGCGAATGATTCGGAAGTATGCAACGTTGACAACCAGGCTGTTGAGGGACAAAACCTCAGCGAGCCAAGACGAGGTACTGGTGAGCTTTTAACCAATTTGGCAAATTATTGGTTTAATCTAGCGTCCGCGAAAAGGTTTGGTTTTACGGATCGCGTCTCGCTTTCTTTTATGTTCGCTTAAAGCCGCTTTCAATGATTCCTCATTATTGTTGGATATAGGTAAGCCGTGTGCTTTATAAACTATTTCCATAATTTGATGCATCCAACCACCAAGCGTCGAGACAGGATTCAACCCCAGGCGTTCACTTCCGGTAATAAGATAAAACAAGATGGCCTCTGTTTTTGGATCGTTTGGTCTCCCACCTTTGTTCTTTATGCTATCCCATTGGCTATTCAATACTTTAATTTGTTCTGCTCGCGCTATAGCACTAGCACGATGAGCTTTGTTCAATTTTTCTTCTGCTTCAGCCAAAATAGTCGTCTCGTCTTCGACACCCAGCTCATCTTTGATGGCAGATAACAAATTTTGTTTGATTGGTTCTGGCAAATTTTGTATGCCCCGATTTTTTGTTCTAGAGCTAAGCATGTTGTCCAGCTTTTGTTTGACAATCGGTACTCCAAGCCGCCCGAGTTCAACTTTTCTAGCCTGTTTGAATTTATCTACTACAACCTTAAGAACGTCTTCTTGACCTTTATATTGCTCTTGCGCTTCTGCTATTAATTCGTTATAGAGCACATTTATTTCTTGCATTCCTTCATTCAATGCATTGTCTTTTTTATTCTGAATGAAAGTCAAAAATGGTAGGTGTAGATCTGGCAAACTATCTAATATCGTAATGAAATGGTTAATCGCTGTAGAATTGCTAATCGTTTCTTCTTCAAACGTTTTGCCAATTTTTGACAACTGTTCTTGTATTATGTTCCGGATTTGAATTACATTTTCAAGGGTCAGATTGTTCAATTCTTTCATGCGCGCAGCCATAGTTCAGGCTGTAGCCGCTTCTAATTCTTCTGCCGCTAACTGCATTCCCATCTTTTCTTTTAGCCAGTTGCAAATTTTTTGTGCTTCTGGCCGTAAGCTTTCTAGGTCAAGCCTCAGATAATGTTTTTGTGTAATATCATTGCTACCGGTAGAGTGGCCTATTAACTCTTTCAATACCGGGTACGGTATTAGTCGTGCACCATGACTTGCATAGCTTCTTCTTAAGTCATGTAGACTCCAAGATATACCGCTCTCTTTGCGTACTGCGTCAATAGCGCGACGTGGTTCAACTAAAGGTTTCCCGGGGTTGAATCCTGGAAAGATATAATGGTTTGTCAATGTTCGTGCGTCGTGTCTACGCGCGAGTATCGAAATTAACATACTCGTCAGTGGTATTTCTCTTTTTTTACCAGTCTTCGCTATTTCTGCTCGAACTATTACTTTTTTTGTTTTGGTATCAACATCTTGCCAGCGCAGAGTCATTGCTTCCGTCCTGCGCATACCTGAAAACGCCAGCCAAAGAATATAATCACTTAAGACCGGATTGCTCACTTTCATAACTGATTTATACCAGTCCTGTAAATCGTTTTCATGAATAATGGCGTCGCGCACTTGTGGTTTACTCCATGCTTTACCACGCGCCACATTGGATGTAGGAATGTTTTCTATAACTGGTTTGCCGTCAACTTCATATCTTTCGGCGGCAAATCTAAACAATGCGCGTAATAGTGTGTAGCACTGAGCTGCCTGTGCCTTTCTATTACCGCGTGTACCTGGTTCATTGCTTATGGTTTGTAATCGCTTTTCAATCATATCTTTGGAAATAGCGGTAACTGACTTAGCCTGCCAGTCAGGAATATACAATTTGATTACATCCTGATAGGTGCGTAAAGTTCTCGGCCTTAGGTTTCGCTTTGATATATAGTCTTCAAACAAATGCGCCAAAGTAACTGAGTGCGCTTTATCCCGCTGTGCTTTTGCCATTTTTGCTGTGTTTAAATCAATACCATGCCGTAAATCAGCCAGCGCTTTTTGTGCCTTTAGTCTCGCCTCGTGTATGGATAATTCAGTACATTTGCCAATACTGTAAGTAACTTTTCGGCTCTTGCGTCCACCGCCTACACGTGCACATACAATATATGATTTGCCGGTAGCAGTCGCTTTCACTCCAAAGCATGGGAGCTGACTATCCCAGTGTATTTTTCTGCCTTCTTTTGGTAGCGGTATTGACTGGACAGCCAGCGCCGTCAGTTTAGTTTTCACGCTTTATACCTCCGGTCCGTTCTGGCCACCACCTGGCCACCACAATTACTCCTAACGCTTAGCAACTGTTAGCAAATCACGATTTCTATAATAGCTGATCATGTCTTAGTTTCAAGCTATTATTAGCAATCTTTAGCAAAGACTGGAAACCCTGATTTTATGGTAAACTATGGTTTCGTAAACCGTAGGTCGTGAGTTCAATTCTCATCGTCGGCTCCACTAGTCACGATTTGCTCAACTCCTTGGACAGCGGGTAATATGTGATTTAGTGATAGCCGCTGTATACTGCTTCCTTGATGTAAAATACGGAGATGTCTGTAAACAACGTTAGGGAGCATGTCTTGCAAATTAGAAATTGTAAACCAGATGATATTCTAACGGTAAGACGTTTTGTAAGCTTGTGCAAGCCGCTTGGTGTGCATACCGGATACACATACTGGATGCTATTCAATTATTTTGGCGATTCTTGCTTTTTGATGGAAGAGAATGGGGTGCCAATCGGCTATATTTCGGGTATGAAAAGTAGTACTTTTAAAGATGTGTTCTTTCTCTGGCAAATAGGAGTTGCCGCAGAGTTTCGCGACCGTGGTTATGCGTATCTTTTACTTGAAAAAGCAATGGAAGCCGCAAAAAGACTGGACTGTAAAGTAATGCAATTTTCAATAGAATCTGCTAGTGAAGTTGGTTATAAAGCAATTAGTGGTTTTGCTAAAAGAAATAATCTAAAAATGTCCGCTCTAGGTGAAATCAAATATCCACATAGCGTGAGAGAAACCATTGAGCAAGATACACTCTATGAAATAACTATTTGACAAAATGATATTAACTGAACGATTACTAAACTCTAACGGATACAATGAACAATACTTATGTCTTTAGTGCCCCGACTTTATTGCTCTGATTTTACGCGAAGCCTAAGATTCTACGCGGAAATTCTAGGTTTTAAAATCAACACCTCGAGTGAACCGGTGCGGTTGGTTTATCTGGAAAGAGATGGTGCGGTTATAATGATCGAAGAACCGATAGCCACTGCCGACAAAATGGTAGCCGGCGAGCTGACTCAACCATATGGTCGAGGAATATATTTCCGCTTTGCTGCAGAAGATGTGGATTCACTTTATACCAGAATACAATCTAACAACTGTTCGATATTCCGTCCTCTGGAAGACAAATGGTTCCGCGCTAATAACATTGAAAGAGGATGATGTTCAATTTTCTCTATTGACTTAATGATGTCCTTGAGCCAGGATACCTCGGGAACCCTAGTCATAGCGGAATTGCTTCTTTTAAAACTTGATCACGGATAGACTGTTTAAGCATTTTAGTAGTTCCGATATCAACCTTGCAGTTAAGTAAATCCTGAAGGTCCATTAACAAGCCACCTAAATCAAATAGAGACCGTCCTGGCTCCATGTCAACTAGAAAGTCGATGTCGCTGGATTCTTTTGTATCACCTCGGGCTACCGATCCAAAAATACGAATATTGTGCGCGCCATGCTTAGTAGCCAGATCAATAATAAGCGCTCGTTTTTCTTTTAATATTGCTGCTTTGTCCATAGGTGATTAACCTCCTATGGTTAATTATAAACCATCAAATTGTATGAAATTACTGCTTAGTCTAACAAATAAGCATTGATGGTTAGCCATATCTTGGAATCCGCTAGCCCATGCATTTGTTTCGTGAATTCGGCACCACCAGAGCCTGTTTTTCTATAACGATCGTTTGGATTCTAGTTCTTCCCAGAGCTGGTATAAGACTTCTACAACTTTTATAGCAGCCGCGCGTTTTTCGGCGAGTTCCTTTAATTGATCATGATCACTGGCTATCTGCGGTTGCTCCATTTGTGATTCAATATGCAGTACTGTAGCTTCTGCCACTTCAATTTCTTGCTGTATGCCGTCTAATTTGCGTTTCTCAGCGGTTGATAGACCGATGCGCTCCTTTTCTTTCGAAGCCGATTTGCGTTCAGCTGTTTTAAGTTGTTTGCTTGACATTATTTCTGTTGAGTCTGATAGGTCTTCAAATTGTTCATAGTCGGCAAAATATTGTGCTTGACCGGCTCCATCAAGAGCCAGTATTGTCTTAGATACAGAGCTAAGGAGCATACGGTCGTGACTGACGATAATAATGGCTCCCGGAAAATCGATCAAACTTTGTTCCAGTACTTCTAGCGATGGAATATCTAAATCGTTTGTAGGTTCATCTAAGATTAGGATATCAGCCTGTTTTAGCATTAAGTTAGCAATTTGAATACGGGCTCGCTCTCCGCCAGACAAATAATTGATGGTCAAAGGCAGTTGGTCTGGGCGAAATAAGAATTTCTTGGCCCAGGTTGATATGTGTAAGTTCTTGCCCCGATAGCTTACTGAATTGCCGGCAGGGCTAAGAGCTTGCGCCAATGTTTGTGTCAGATCGAGTTGTTCTCTGTTTTGATCAAATAAAACTATTTTTAAATCAGGGGCACGGTCTATGGTTCCACTGTCCGGGTTAACTTGTCTGGTAATCAATTTGATAAGAGTAGTTTTGCCGCTACCATTGGGTCCGATTAAGCCTAAGCGAGATCCGGAAGTGAGCAGAAGATTTAAATCACTAAATAGTACGCGCCCAGCGAAAGATTTGCTTATTGCTTTAGCGCTTAGTAATTCTTTTGTTTTTCTGCCCGAGGCGTCAAAGCTAATATCAATTTGAGCATTTGCTAAAGCGTTGCGCTCTTTCATATCCGACAATCCGTCTATAAGTTTTCCGGCGTCTTGGATGCGCTTGCGCGATTTTGTTTGTCTGGCGCGGGCGCCGCGCTGTAACCAGGCTATTTCTCGGCGTACTTGGCTTGCCAGAGCTTGTTGCATATTTTGTTGGGCGGTTAATTGGGATTCGCGCGCCAGAAGAAATTGGCTGTAATTTCCCTTCGTGCTTAAAAACCCCTGCGGGTACGTAGCATTAAGCTCGATTATTCGATTGGTGACATTTTCCAAGAAAACTCTATCATGGCTAACTAAAACAAAAGGGAAATTATATGATTGTAGAAATTGTTCAAGCCATAGAACTCCTGGCAAATCTAAATGGTTGGTAGGTTCATCAAGCAAGAGTAGCTCGGGCTGTTTGACTAGCGCGCAAGCAAGCGCTAATCGTTTACGCCAGCCACCCGATAGTGATTTTACTGGGGCTTCACTGTCTGGAAATTTCATTTTTGTCAGTGTTGTATCAATAGAAGCCTCGCTTTCGTGTTTGGCAAATGGAATTTTGGCAGCGGCGTCTTTGATAATATCGGTGACAGTTTTTTCCTGTGGAAAAATATCTTGCTGCTCCATATAAACTGTGCGAAGATTTCTACGTACTACTATTTCGCCGTCGTCTGGCTCAATTGTTCCGGCTAGAATTTTTAGTAAAGTTGATTTACCAGAACCGTTCGGGCCAATCAAACCAATTCGCTGCCCATCTTCGATGCCGAAGGTAATATCTTTAAACAGCGGCCGGGCGCTGAAACTTTTGCTGATAGACCTACAACTGATTAAGATTCCCATGGTTTAAGTTCTCGCCAAAGCAAGAAATTATCATGTCACAGATGGGGCTCTTAGAAGCTCATTGGTTTCAAATTGTTTATACTGTTAACCAAACGTCGAAGGGAGTAATGTCTAGAATTTACGAAACCAGTTAGTTTCATATTTAGGCAAAGTCAATTTACCCAATAATTTATTAGGAGACAAACCTTAAGTGAACCTTAGTCCACTAGTCAATTTCTAGTTTCTCGATTTAAATTAGGCGCCTTTATGAATATAGCGGCCTAAATACGATACGGTAAGTATTAGCACTGCTGAACCAGCCATCGCAGGTAGTATTGATACCCCTTCGAATGACGGCCCAAAGGCGCTAACGTAATTAGAGCCTAGATAGGCACCTAATATTCCGGCTAGCACTGCGGATGTGGAACCGTTGGAATGGGACATTACCTTACTAGCTAGGTGAGCGCAGACTACTGCTACTACCATATATAGTACTAACGTAATTAATGACATATGACTTTCTCCTTGAAATTCTGAACTATTTGTAAATCAGTACCCAAGCCATTTGCTGAATGGCTAAATTGAGCCTTTATGGCTAAATTATGTTCTTTCTTATAGTGTTAGTTAATTGAGTATTGTTTAGTTCTACTAATATTCTACTGCTAAATATGTGAAATATGCGTTAAATGTCGCATCTGGAGCCCATTTTGGGCTAAAATGCCCTATTTTGCGTTCACGAAATGACCTGTTTGAGCGAGTTTTAGACGAATTCGTCTTGTTTGCGTGTCAGGGGAGCCTGTCCAAAGCCAGTAAAATAGCCAGCCCGGCACCCTTCGCTCACTAATTAAATATGCCACCAGTTAACACCATGGGCAGTAGCATACCTAGACAAACGGCGTAGATAAGGTCAAACCAGACAATTCGTAAAAAGTTTGCGATTTTTACGAGACCCATGGCTCCAAGAGAAACAAGATAAAGCAAAGTAAATAAGGCATCTCAAGACAGTTAACTCTTAACACTCTGAGCTTTTCATGGCAGCTGGCATTGCCGAATTCTTATGGTTATCTGCTATATGATTCTTTTTTGGTAGACTTATACTTG
>Ga0207134_1134_pt1 | contig 21186 bp, 17 predicted proteins | sample Alteio_BWMinHeat_12_FD_153527 | JGI IMG/M metagenome (GOLD analysis project Ga0207134, IMG submission 153527) | Enriched cells from forest soil in Barre Woods Harvard Forest LTER site, Petersham, Massachusetts, United States -... | ecosystem: Environmental > Terrestrial > Soil > Temperate forest >... | reverse complement strand
ATATCAACACTGGGCCATTTAGCTTCGTTGTAGATTGGACCACTGCTTTACAAAACTTTAGCATTTATGATATCAGACCCAATGCTACGGTTTCCAATGGTATTACTGGCTTCCCAGCTACTGCTGTTCTTGGGAACGGTGCTAAACCATGGGCTGTTAGTGCAACCGCTAACTTTGCATTCAACTACTGGTGCAAAAACCAAAACTTATATCTCGGTTACCAAACCGGTGATGACTTGGCATTGTTTGCATTACCAAGCAGCCGTTGGGTATTGGGTTATAACATCGACATGTGGAAGAACACTAACTTTGGCGTTGAGTGGGATCATGACACTGCTTACAGCTCACAAAAGAATGGTTCTTCATTCATTCTTCCAACTCCAGCTACACCTGTTGCTGTTACAGGCAGCACTGGCAACAGCAACACCGTTGCTTTCCGCGCTGCAGTACTTTTCGGTTAATAAAAACCGAGTCACAAAAAGCCCGCGAAAGCGGGCTTTTTTTTGCGTAAATTCTTTTCGTTTTCATTTTTCTTTAAATTATGAAATACTATTAGGGAAATTTTTATCCGGATATTTTTCAAGGAGATTTAGAACATGAAATTAAAACTCATTGCTGCATCTATGAGCCTCTTGGGTTTAATCAGCAGTTCAGCATTCGCTGCCGATGAAACCACTACCGTAACAACTAAAACTACCCATCACAAAAGACATCATCACCGTATGGTTCGCTGCCACCGTGTAGCTCCTTGCGCTCGTGTTGCTCCTTGTGATCTCAAAAACGAAGGTGCGCTACCTTGCGAACCTAGACAACCTTGCGTCACTGAATGCGGCATGCCAACGACTTGGTATCAGCCTTATTTAGATTCCATGGGTCAAAACATGGGTCGCGCTAAACCTACGGTTGATTGCAACAAGCCATTAGTATTTGCTGGCGGCGTCAACTTTGATTATCACTTAGGTAACAGACATATCGGTTACATGGGTGAAAACACCGAACGTTTCTCAGTCAATGATGCTTACTTAGATGCATTTGGCCGTGTAAACGAAATGGTTAAAGCGTTTGTTGAATTAAGCTATAACAATACCAATGGAAGCGTAGCTGGATTTAGCGAAAACAATGGTATTCCTACTAATGAGACTATTGATGGGAATGGCGTCAACCCAACCTTATTAGGTGGCGGTTATTCTAACGTTTACCCTGGTGAAGCTTCTGGTCAAACCGGTGCTTTAAACTTAGTAGGCTTACAACAAGCTTATGTCACCATCGGTGATTTAAACTGCTTCCCTGTATACTTACAATTAGGTAGACAGTTCCAAGATTACGGTCGTTATCAAATCCATCCAATCACCAGATCCTTAACTCAAGTATTAACAGAAACTCTACGTACTTCTGCTAACTTAGGATTTGTATTGCCTATGGGCTTCCATGGTCAAATCTGGACTTTTGATACACCAGAAAAGAAATACACTGAATCTCATTCCTCCTTCACTTATGGCGCTTCCTTAGGCTACGATCTTTTCTGTGATCAATTAGGTTATGGATTAGGAATCGGCTACATCTCTAACATGATTAGCGTTAACGATGTAGATTTAATTGCTAGAGCGAATGAAGTGAATCCAACTCCTGCTTTCACCAGTCCATTTAGCACTGGTTACAAACATCGTGTAGGTGCTGTAGATGTTTATGGTCATATCAACACTGGGCCATTTAGCTTAGTAGTAGATTGGACCACTGCTTTACAAAACTTTAGCATTTATGACATCAGACCAAATGCTACGGTTTCCAATGGCACGACTTTCTTCCCAGCTACCACCGCATTGGGTAATGGTGCTAAGCCTTGGGCAGTTAGTGCAACCGCTAACTTTGCATTCAACTACTGGTGCAAAAACCAAAACTTATATCTCGGTTACCAAACTGGTGATGACTTGGCTCTCTTTGAATTACCAAGCAGCCGTTGGGTATTGGGTTATAACATCGACATGTGGAAGAATACTAACTTTGGAGTTGAGTGGGATCATGACACTGCTTACAGCTCACAAAAGAATGGTTCTTCATTCATTGCTCCTCTTAATAGTGGCGCACCAAGCGGAAGTGCTGGCAACAGCAACACCGTTGCTTTCCGCGCTGGAGTTATGTTCGGTTAATAAAAAAACCGAGTCACAAAAAAAGCCCGCTTATGCGGGCTTTTTATTGCCTCAATTATTATTATTTTAATTTCTCTTGAAATATGAAATACTACAAAGGAATTTTTATCCGGATATTTTTCAAGGAGATCTAGAACATGAAATTAAAACTCATCGCTACATCAATGAGCCTTTTAGGTTTAATCAGTAGCGGAGCTTATGCTGCAGAACAAACCACCACCCATAAAACCATGCATCACAAAAGACATCACCATGTCATCGTGACTTCAGATGCTATGCCTTGTGAACTAAGACAACCTTGCGTCACTGAATGTGGCATGCCAACCACTTGGTACCAACCTTATTTAGATTCCATCGGCCAAAACACTGGTCGTGCTAAGCCAACCGTTGATTGCAACAAGCCTTTAGCATTTGCAGGCGGTGTCAACTTTGATTATCACTTAGGTAATAGACACTTAGGTTATATGGGTGAAAACACTGAACGTTACTCCGTTAACGATGCCTACATTGATGCCTTTGGTCGAGTCAATGAAATGGTAAAAGCATTTGTTGAATTAAGTTATAACAATGCATCCTTGCTAAATCAGAATGTGACCACAGAAACTGTTACCGGAGAAGGAGGAGGGTTTTTAGGTTCTGCTTCTTCAGCTCCAGTAGGTGCTAGCGGTATTAATCCGAGTTTGCTATTTGGTGGTTATTCTAATGTTTACCCAGGAACCGCTAATGGGCAAAATGGTTTTAATAATTTAGTCGGTTTACAACAAGCTTACATCACCATTGGTGACTTGAACTGCTTCCCTGTGTACTTACAATTAGGTAGACAGTTCCAAGACTACGGTCGTTATCAAATCCATCCAATCACCAGATCCTTAACTCAAGTGTTAACAGAAACTCTACGTACTTCTGCTAACTTAGGATTTGTATTGCCTATGGGCTTCCATGGTCAAATCTGGACTTTTGATACACCACAAAAGAAATACACTGAAACTCATTCATCCTTCACTTATGGCGCTTCTTTAGGCTACGATCTTTTCTGTGATCAATTAGGTTATGGATTGGGCATAAGCTACATCTCTAACATGTTTAGCGTGAATGATGTAGATTACATTTCTAGGCTCTCTATCAACGAAGTTAACCCAACTCCTTCCATTAACACGCCTAACCCATTTGGTTACCAACATCGGGTAGGCGCAATAGACATTTATGGTCATATCAATACAGGCCCATTTAGCTTTGTTGCAGATTATACGACTGCTTTACAAAACTTTAGCATTTTTGATATCAGACCCAATGCTACAGCTTACAATGGCGTCTTTGGCACACCCACCACTACGTTCGGTAATGGCGCTAAACCATGGGCATTTAGTGGTACAGTCAATTATGCCTTCAACTACTGGTGCAAAAATCAAAATGTTTATGTGGGCTATCAAACGGGAGATGATCTAGCATTGTTTAGTTTACCTTCTAGTCGTTGGTTGCTCGGTTATAACATTGATATGTGGAAAAATACGACCTTAGGTGTTGAATGGAATCATGACAATGCTTATGGGGCAAATAAAAATGCTTCCACAGGCCAATCCACTTCGTTTGGTGTGGGCGGTAATACTATTACTACTTCTACTTCTAAGGGTAGATCGGGCAATAGTGATACGGTTGCTTTCCGCGCTGCGGTTCATTTCGGTTAATAAAACCGATTCACACAAAAAGCCCGCTTATGCGGGCTTTTTTATTTTCAATTTTCCTCAAATTATGGAATACTAGTTAAAATTTTAATTTTAAATGGAATGTTATTTCAAGGAGATCAAGAGTATGCGATTAAAACTCATCGTTGCATCCATGAGCGTTTTAGGATTTATGAGCAGCGCAGCTTACGCCGCAGAACAAACCAATTGGGCTCAACCTTATCTAGATTCCATGAGTCAAAACACTAACCGCGCTAAACCGACTGTTGATTGCAATAAACCCATTGCTTTTGCCGGCGGGATTAACTTTGATTTCCGTTTAGGAAATAGACATATTGGCTATATGGGAGAAAATACTGAGCGATTCTCTTTAAATGACGCTTATCTTAATGCCACAGCTCGTGTGAATCCTTTAGTAAAAGGCTTTATCGAGTTTAGTTATAACAATGCTACCGAAATAAATAACAATGATGCAAACGGCGTTAACCCAACGCGCCTCGCGGGTGGTTATTCTAACGTTTATCCAGGAACTGCCAGTGGTCAAAATGGGTTTAACAACTTGGTTGGCTTACAACAAGGGTTTGTTACCTTTGGGAACTTAGATGCCTTTCCTGCCTTTATCCAAATCGGTAGACAGTTTGAAGATTATGGTCGATACCAAATTCATCCGATTACGAGATCCCTCACTCAAGAATTAACTGAAACTTTACGTACCTCTATGAACTTAGCGTTTGTATTGCCTATGGGCTTACATGGTCAAGTTTATATGTTCGATTCCCCACAAAAAAGATACGACGATTCGCATTCTTACCTCACGTATGGCGTGGCTTTAGGTTTCGATAAATTCTGTGATCAATTAGGCTATGGTTTAAATCTGGGATATTTATCCAATATGTTCAGTGTAAACGATATTGATTATGTGACACGCCTACAAGAACTCAATAATGGCTTTGCCCATAGAGTCGGTTCGTGGGATATCAACGGCCATGTGAATTATGGTCCATTTAGTTTAATGTTGGAGTACACCGCCTCGATTCAATATTTTAGCCCTTATGACATATTACCAAGAGCTAATGCCAATCCAAATAGCGCAGGTGCAAGTCCTTGGGCTGCGAGTGGCTTATTTAATTATGCCTTCGATAAGTGGTGCAAAAACCAAAACGTTTACGTCGGGTATCAAGCCGGCGGTGACTTACCTTTATTTTTATTACCCTCCAACCGCTGGATCGCGGGTTATAATATCGATCTGTGGAAACAACTGAACCTAGGATTAGAATATAGCCATGACCATCCATATGCTGTTACCCACTATGATTCAGGAACCGCTCCTCAAAACAGCAATGCAGTGACTTTCCGAGCTGCGGTTAAGTTTGGATAAAAAATGAAACGATTATTAATAACCGCTTTAGGTTTATTGGGTATCATGAGTTCTGCCTTGGCAGATACAAATTGGTACCAACCCTATTTAGATTCCATGGGACAAAATTTAGGGCGTGCTAAACCAGCGGTCGATTGCAATAAACCTTTAGCTTTTGCGGGTGGAATTAATTTTGATTATCGCTCGGGTAACCGCTATGAAGGTTATATGGGCGAAAATACCGAACGATATTCATTGAATGATGCTTATTTAGATGCGTTTGGCCGTGTGAATAGCATGGTGAATGCTTTTGTTGAATTAAGCTATAACAATACTAGTATTGCTGAAAAACTCACAGGTTCGGCGGGTGCAAATGGTATAAACCCTAACCGACTTGACGGTCAATATTCTAATGTCTATCCAGGAACGGCTAATGGCCAAAGTGGTATATCTAATATTATTGGCTTACAACAAGCTTATATTACGCTAGGCGATCTTAATCGATCTCCTTTCTTTGTGCAACTCGGCAGACAATTTGAAGATTACGGTCGATATCAAATTCATGCTATGACACGCACATTCACTCAAGTGTTAACGGAAACTTTGCGTACCTCAGCCAATCTTGGATTTGTAATCCCCTGTGGGTTACACGGCCAAGTATTTTTGTTTGATACACCAGAAGTCAGTGCGTCTGTTACTGGTAGCGTCGAAGCCATTAGCTTTATTAATCAGGAAACACATTCTGGTTATACTTACGGTGCATCCTTAGGCTTTGATCAGTTTTGTGATCAATTGGGGTATGGGGTGAATCTCAGTTATCTGTCTAATATGGTTAGCGTGAATGATATTTCTTTTGCTGTACTGAATCAGGCTAACCAATTCACGCCAACTCGTTTTTATGCTCATGCGGTTGGGGCTATCGCTTTAAATGGCCATATTAATACTGGGCCTTTTAGTTTTATATTAAATTACACCACAGCTTTACAAAACTTTAATCCATTTGACTTGCGATCACAAGCCAGCTCTGACCCGTCGCCAATTGGTAATGTTAATAGCTTATTAAGTGGTATAGGCGCCAAACCTTGGGCGCTTGATGCAACTGCTAATTATGCTTTCAATGCGTGGTTTAAAGACCAAAATGTTTATCTAGGTTATCAAACGGGCGGCGATCTTGCGCTTATCCCTCTGCCTTCTAGTCGCTGGTTAGTAGGATATAACATTGATCTAATGAAAACTTGCAATTATGGTATTAATTTAGGTCTAGAATGGACACACGATATTGCTTATAGCGCTAGCAAAACGAGGGATGCTTTAGCTGTATCAGTGGATCCCTCGTTTGCCCAATATGTAAGCGGAAATAGCGATACCCTAGGATTTAGAGCTGCGGTTAAATTTGGTTAAGTTCACTAAATAACAAAAAAGTTCCGCTGTTTTTTTAGCATCATAAATAGCGGAATGCGCTTTAGTCACATCAAAAGAAATATTGGCAGCTTTAGCAGCTCTTGCTAAAACATTCTCTCCCAATAAAACAGAAGCTAAAGTCGCTGTATCTAATGTCGTAAAAGAATGGAAAGGACTCGATTTTAATTGGCAGCGTTTAATCGCAGCTTGTATAAAAGCCAAATCAAACCAGGCATTATGGCCTACTAATACGGCCCGTTGGCATTGGTGCTTTTCGAGATAAGTTTTTATTTTATTAAAAATAGTATGTAAGACTTGTTGCTCAGGAACGGCATAACGTAAGGGGTAGCCAGGATCAATCCCGGTAATTAATAAAGATTCAGGATCCATATGCGCGTCAAAAAAAGGCTCTATATGCGAAGAGATAATTTCTCCAGGCTTCAACAAGCCTTTGTCATCTATATCTAAGAACACGATAGCAATTTCTAATAGCGCATCAGTGATCGGATTTAAACCAGAGGTTTCTATGTCCACCACCACAGGGAGCATCCCGCGAAAATAAGTGGCGAGTTTTGGCTTTCTTTGCAATGAATACCCCGTTTCAGATTCTAAAAGATGGTATAGAATAGTTGGAACTTAGAGGAAAAGCGACCTATGATTTTTAATAAACCACCTACACCTACCGCCCTTTCAGCCGCTTACCGCATGGATGAAACTGTGGCAGTTAATAACTTACTGAAAGATCTGAAGTTTTCAAAAAACGTTAAAGAAACAGCCCAAGAATTAGTCATTAAGACCCGGGAACGGCTTAAAAATGCTGGGCCTATTAACTCTTTTCTTAACCAATATGACTTATCGAGCGAAGAAGGCATTGCCTTAATGTGCATGGCTGAAGCCTTATTACGCGTTCCAGACTCAGAAACTATCGATCGCTTAATTAGCGATAAGATTTCAACCGCCGAATGGGAAAAACATGCCGGCACTAAAAATTCTTTCTTTCTGAATGCAGCCACTTGGTCGCTTTTTTTAACCGGTAAAATCTATGCGCCTAAATTAAATTATGAAGATTCACTGGGTTCTAGTCTTAAACGAGTAGGCAGTCGTTTAGGAAGCGCTGTGATTCGCCCTATTGTATTACAAGGCATGAAGTTAATAGGCGATCATTTTGTGATGGGACAGACCATTGAAGCCGCCATTAAACGCGCAGAAAAAAATGAAGCGCTAGGCTATCGTTATTCTTATGACATGTTAGGTGAATCGGCTAAAACAGAAGAGGATGCGATAAATTATTTTAATTCTTATCAGCATGCGATTAGCCAACTTTCAAAAAATTTAGGCCCCATTAAAGGTCCTGGAATTTCTGTTAAATTATCTGCACTTCATCCGCGTTATGAAGTCGCTAAAAGAGAACGCGTTCTAAAAGAATTAACACCGCGTTTATTAGTCCTCGCCCAAATGGCCAAAAAAAATAATATTGGCTTAACCGTCGATGCCGAAGAAGCTGATCGTTTAGAACTTTCACTTGAAATTATTGAAGCTGTGTTTAGTGATCCTAGTTTAAATGATTGGGAAGGTTTTGGATTAGCGGTACAAGCTTATCAAAAACGCGCGCCTTTGGTGATTGATTGGTTAGCGGATTTATCTAAACGCTATAAAAAGAAACTCATGGTGCGTTTAGTGAAAGGCGCTTATTGGGATAGTGAAATTAAACAAAGTCAATTATTAGGTCTTGAAGGCTATCCTGTTTTTACCCGAAAAAAATCCACCGACGTTTCTTATTTAGCTTGTGCTAAAAAGTTAATTGCAGAACCCAACTGTTTTTATCCGCAATTTGGAACACACAATGCTTATACCATTGCAGCGATTTTAGATATGATAGGAACACGAAAAGATTTTGAATTTCAATGTTTACATAGCATGGGTGAAGCACTCTATGATCAAATTATCGATCAATATCCTTGCCGTATTTATGCACCTGTGGGTCATTACAAAGATTTATTAGGTTATTTAGTGCGTCGATTATTAGAAAACGGCGCGAATACTTCTTTTATAAACTTAATTGCAGATGATGCAACCCCTGTTGAAAAATTAATTGAAGATCCTGTGGAAGCAGTTGCAAAATTAGATACCAAACCCCATCCCCATATTCCTTTACCTAAGGATTTATATAGCCCAAGAAAAAATTCTGAAGGTTTGGATTTATCCAATTATCAAACATTAACCACTTTAAAAATCGCCATGGAAAATACTGATAAAGCATTGATAAAACCTATCCTTGATTCAACGCTTCCCGAAGTAGAAGCAGCGCTCGCGGCACAAACCCCATGGGATGCAAGCATTGATAAGCGAGCGTTAATATTAGAGCGCATTGCGGATCTCTTCCAAGAAAATATGCCTCAATTAATGAATGTACTTTGTCTTGAAGGAAATAAACAAATTGTCGATTGCGTTTCTGAAGTGCGTGAGGCAATTGATTTTTGTCGTTATTATGCAGAACGTGCTCGAATTGATTTAACCCCGCAAACTTTACCAGGACCAACAGGAGAGCTTAACCAACTTTCACTGCATCCACGCGGTATAGTAATTTGTATTAGTCCATGGAATTTTCCGTTAGCCATTTTTACCGGCCAAGTCGTTGCAGCTTTAGTTTGTGGGAATAGCGTGATTGCAAAACCTGCAGAACAAACGCCTGCTATCGCAAAATTTGCTGTGGATCTTATGCATCAAGCGGGTGTGCCAAAAAATGTTTTACATTTAATAACTGGCCGCGGTGAAACAGTGGGCGCAAAACTCACCTCTGATGAACGTATTGCAGGAGTGATGTTTACAGGATCTACTGAGACAGCAAGAATAATTCAAAAAACACTAGCAAACAAACCGGGGCCTTTAGCGTTTTTAGTGGCTGAAACTGGCGGCCAAAATGCGATGATTGTCGATTCTTCCGCGCTGCCTGAACAAGTCGTGACTGATGTCATTCAATCAGCTTTTAATAGCGCAGGCCAACGTTGTTCTGCCTTAAGGGTTTTATTTATTCAAGAAGATATCGCCGATCGCGTGATCAATATGTTAAAAGGCGCAATGGCAGAAATCATGGTGGGCGATCCAAGCCAGCTTTCAACCGATTCAGGTCCTGTAATCGATACAGAATCTTTACAAAATTTACAAAAACATTTTGAAAAAATGAGCCGCGAAGCCAGTTTAATTTATCAAGTTCCAATGCCCTCTTTATCCGGCAATTATTTTGCGCCTTGTGCTTTTGAACTAAAAGATTTAAGTCTTTTAAAACGCGAAGTCTTTGGACCTTTTTTACATGTCATTCGCTATAAGCTAAGTGAACTGAATCAAGTACTAGATTCTATTATTAATACAGGATATGGTTTAACTTTAGGGATACACAGCCGTATCAATGCTAATATTGAATACATAGTGAATCGTATGCCAGTAGGCAATTGCTATGTGAATAGAAATATCATCGGTGCAGTCGTCGGTGTGCAACCTTTTGGTGGCGAGCGTTTATCAGGGACAGGCCCCAAAGCCGGTGGCCCACATTATCTTCCCCGATTATGTGTAGAACGTTGTATTTCGATTAATACAACAGCAGCCGGTGGCAATGCAACTTTATTAACTTTACAGGAAGATTAAAAATGAAATTACTTAAACAACTTATACCAATGATTGGGATTTGTTTATTAGCTTTTAATTGTATGGCAGCCAGTAAAAATAAATCAGACACAGTAACACAGCCTTCTGAGGATGAAACTTCCACAAAACCACATGCGCAACTCTATAGCGCCCAAATGCAAACACCTGGACCAACTTCTGTCGTCACTCTAGAAAAAGTTGATAACAGCCAACAAATCCAATACAGCCACGGTAAAGTGACAGTAGATGAACCAGGACTTTATTTTGTCATGGCTGCAGCCCAAGTCGGTGATGTAGAATCTAAAGAAAAAGAAGGCTATGTGAATTTATGGTTAGCTCATAATGGCAAAAACATAGCGAATTCTAATACTAGAAGCACCATAAAAAATAATTCTACTACAGTTTTAGTTTCACAATCCGTGATGCAATTACAAGCTCATGATTCTGTGAGCGTGAATTTTTCATCCAATGATAGCTCTTTAGGTTTAGTAGCTATCCCTGCGAATGGCAGTGAGCCTGCTATTCCTAGTATTATTTTTACGATATATAAAATCTAAGAAGCTAACACCTTCGATATTTTATTATCATAATAAAATATCAGCGCGCAGATAATGACAATCGCTAAAAAAGTTACGGCCAAAGGGATTTGCGAGGTGGATTTTAAAAACACGCCCGCAGAAGAACTGATGGCCGCAACTAAAAAAACAAATGATCCTAATATTGCGCTCACACTTCCTGAAGCAGTCTTATTAAAAGAAATCGATCGCGCTAAAAAAGCAGGGTAAACACTTCCCGCAGCCCAAAATAGAATGAACGTGGGTATCACTAGATTATAAATATTTAGTGGAAAAACGATCGCATCAAAAACAGCAATTATAGAAATAATAAACATAATCCAAAGTAAGTAAGTGGTTTTTTTCTTAATACTAATATGTAAGATAAAACGGCTAGTAGTGTTTCCTAAAAACCAAGCTAAACCCATCAATAATGCCACATAACCAAATTGAACCGGCGTGTAGCCCATGACGACTTGAATAATAAAAGGCCCGACAATCGCAAATAAAATCAAACAAGAATACAGCAATCCCATAAATATTAATCCCAATAAAAAATTGGCATTAAATAAAGTTTCTTTATAACGAGCTAAGGTAGGCTTCAAACGAAATGGATGTTTATGTTTAGAAGTTTCGGGCAGCATATAATATAAAAACAAAAGCCCAATCCCACTATAAATTCCTAAAAAATAAAAACAAGATTTCCAGCCTAAATGTTGTTGCAAATAACCCCCAATGGCTGGCGCTACAATGGTACCTAATCCCCAAGCCATCGTCATATACGAAACCATTTTTTGAAATTCCGCGCCTTCATAAATATCCACTGCGATGGAGCGCATTGGAACAATAAAAAGTCCCGCTGTAGCGCCTTGAATCAAGCGCAAAAAAAGTAAAGCATAAATACTAGAAGCATAGGGAATCCAAAAACAAAGCAAGACAAAAACAAACATAGAAATAACTAAAGGTTTACGTCGCCCAAAACTATCCGAAAAACTTCCACCTATTAATTGAGTGAATCCAATACCTAACATAAAAACAGTAATAGATAATTGAACCAGATATTTTGGCGCATCAAAATACTGCGCGACTGAAGGTAGCGAAGGAACATAAATATCAATACTCAAACCTGATAATGGAATAACCATCATCACGACTGCGGTTATAAAGTATTTGTATTTGATTTGGTCCATAGCCCCCTTTTATAGAGCAAAATGGGACCTCGTGCAAGCTCCCTTCAGATGGACTGTCGTCTATCTGAAATTATTGCCTTTGTTTTTGGAGGTGTGCGCCCACAGAGATTACTAAAAAATGAGCAGAAACTGGAAAGACATGTTTCTGATCTTGGAGCAGGTGAACGGAAAAGACTAATCAAAGGTGTTTTTTCATTAGCCCGACTTTGGCTGCCCAATCTACTTATTATATTTGAGTGACCCGGATCAGGCTGAGGACTTAACGATGGTGAAACTTGATTAGTAACCAACTTATTCACATACTCTATATATCCTGGTTTAAAAAACCCCCAACTTCCAGCAGATAAAGTACCAATAGCAATGACGCTCATTAATAGAATTATGGGCCAGGAAATGGGAGCTGTGCCTGCAGCAAGCGCACACCAAAATCCAAAACTAATCCAGCAACCATAGAATCCGACAGCTGACAGCGCTACACCTATTAACATTTTTACTTTTGGTTTCATTTTGCCTCATCAATTAGAGAAAGTAATTTAAGCCGATTATAATCTTGGGAACCTTAAGGAAATCTTAAGGCCAGGCGAAGAATCAATGGGCAGTTCATGAGCAACAAAAGCAACTCCTAAAACGGGCATAGGATGAGTAACGACAGATGGATCAATTTTTAATTGGTCATGAATTATGGTGGCAGAATCTCTTCTTTTTTTAATTTCTTTGGGCTCGGTTGTTTGTACACAACAGCAACAGTTAAAAAGCCCTATAAATAAATTTCCTATTATTTTTACTGGAAGCTCAATGGCTAATGCTAACGCTGCACAAACAAAAAAGCTCGGCACCCCTAGAATGGTTGTAATAACACCAACAAAAACTCCCGCAATCCCTCCCCCAATAAACCCACACAAAGCACCCAAATATCCCACTTCATTCCCCAAGACACACCCACTAAAAGCAAACGCTGGGCAAGTCATCCAACCAAAACTCACCCAATGGGCGCAACTTTCCATGCTGGAAAAAAAGAAAATATTTGATGCTGATAAAGAAAAATATTTCATCTCTCTGATATTACATCTTCTTTGCCGGGTTTTGCTTCTTCCATTGCGATAATGCTATAGCCCGTGTTTGTTTGCATTTGAACCTCCATTCCAAGTGGAGTGATTATAGCTGGAGTTTTTTTGTAAAAATAGTTATAGGCAGCCCCTCCATCCGATCAACAACCACAGCTTGATCCCGCTGCAACACCAAGAAAAAGTATATAAAAAACCAATGGGGTCAACTTGTCAAGCTTGACCCCCTTACTTGCACGCATTGCATGAGCTACTCTCTTAAAATCAATAGCGGATAGGTAATTCTACGGTATTTTCACTAAAATTTGTAAAGCGTACTATAGTTGATTTTTATTACCTGTAGAGAAAACTTATGAAAATAATTTTAAAAGGTACAATAACTTTATTATTGGCTAGCTTGCCTATCGTCTCCTTTGCGTTTTTTTTCCATGAACCTCCTGGCGCTAAGAGGCTTGCGTGGAGCAATCTAGGGAAGGTTTTTAACTTTCCTGAAACTAAGGAAGGCCAGATTGGTATTGAAAATCTTCATATTGTTACACACGTAGGCGATTCTTATACCTGTGATCTTAAAGAAAGCAAGGAAGACTTTTTAAACACATTTAAATTTGAAGTCACTAGCTTTCCTTTTTTATCCGGTGACCCTTATGGTAATCCCAGAACTGATAGCATCCGAACTATAGAATTAAATTCTACTAAAAACAGGTTTATAAAAATTCCCGCCGTGGTGGGAAATGCTTTTAGCTGTCTTGATATTTCTCGTCAAAGTACAAAAGGAAAAGAAAGTGTCATCTGCTACATGGATCCACAATTCACAAAACAAATTTCACTTTCATTCCAGAATGAAATGATATTAACTGAAGATCATCGCGACGGCCTTGCTTTTACCTATGAATTGAATGAAGATCTTTCGAAACCCAAAAAAATTGTTTGCAAAATAACAAATTCGGCATACGGAGCTTATATTTTAGATTTAACAAATAATAACAAAATGCTATCGCATGTTTATGAAACGAATACGATTGAACTAACTAGCAAACCCGTTTCAGAAAAAACTTACCCGGATACATCGGATCACAACAAGGATATTGTTCACATCGAACCTCATGGCTATATTGAACTAACGAATACTGATGAAAAAGGGTTTGCATCTTGTGCTTATGAAGATGATATCTAAACGGAAATAAAGACAATAGCGTCACGTCTCACGTTGTAACAAGTTATGCGGTAATAAAAATACCTATTACAACATGAGCTGTGACCCCATTATCTTTTATTAATGAGCTCGCAGGAATAAACATACTGTATTTCTACGGATAGACAGCAATAACGTAAATAGCATACCCTTAGCAATTTTAAATAAACCAACAAAAGGTTAACAAGATGCGGTCACCGTCAGGAGCTCTTCAGCAAGAACCAACAGAATCATTTTATTTTTTAAACCGAGAGAATCTTAATGTCGCGGGAGAATATATTTATATTGCGGGCGTTGGTTTACTCGATTTTGGTTACGCGAATGAACATTTTTTTCACGCTGATTTTTTCAACTTTATTCCTGCTTGGGTAACGCCTAATTTTATATTAGGTTGGTGTTATTTCTCCGCTTATACTTCATTAGTATCAGGATATCGCTACTTACAAGAAGGGAAATATTTAGAAGGTTGCGCATCAATAACAGCGGGGATTGGGTTGACGCTTTTAACGTTAACACCTAAATGGTTACGTGACCTAGCTTCGACACAACTTCCTGACAAAGCTACTGCTTTAGGAGGACCCGCTTTTTTCCTCTCCTCCTTGGTGTGGCTATTGATCGCAACCAAAAATACAATAACAGCTTATCAAGCTTTACAAAACGCTCCCGCTGCCGAAAAACCTAAACTTGAACAAGAACTCAAAACAGCTGGCGCTAATTTATTTTTTAGCGCCTTAAATGTTATCGTCATGTATTCGTATGCGCACCCTGCAATTATGGCCATTGTGTTAAAAACGACTGTTGCTGCTTGTCCCTTAGTGACGCTGGGTTTTGGTACCGTGGTTGCAGGTTATTTTGCTTATAATCGCTTCTTTAAGCCGGAACCAGAAAAAGAACCACGCTTGTTACCAGCCGACCCTCATCTTTGTCCTGCTTTATAATCAAGAAGGTCAGGCCCAACCTGATGGGTCATAGAACATCCAGTCTAGAATAAATCTAGGAACAGTACGGTTCCGAATCAAAGAACACGTAGGTGTCGTTTTAGAGTTTGATATAACTACCGTGATCGAACCTGTTCCGCTAAATATGTTTTGATTAAGTTCGTTTTTTCCATCATCAAAAGCACAGGTAGTTAAATAAGGTTGATCCCACCCGCCATTTTCTTTATGAATTGTGTAGTGTACGGTGATAAGAGGATCAGGGATTTCGAGTTTGGTATCGTAATAATAAGCATGGGCAACCGTTGGTTGATTTAAAATATACCCTTGCCCGTAGGCATAACAAGCAGCAATATACGCATTGGCACCTTCACCCAGCGCCCCGTCTAAATCATATCTTTTTATATTTCTTATTCTCGTACCGCTGCCCACATCTGGTCCATACTTTTCGCCTTGATAATTATTTACAACATACGCATTATTTCTTTCTTCATAAACAACCATGGGCTCTTCAGAATAATTAATAAATTTAACCGGTATTTGGAATTTCGTTTCGGAAACATCAGCCATCCCCGCAATAGGACTTATTCCGAGGAGAGTTAATAATAGAATAGGTAACTTACGCATAATAGGTTCTCTCATAATAATTAAAGGCGGATTATATAACCTTTGGAACCTTTTTGTCAGGCCTGGTCTTACCCCAAAGTCTTACGGTTAAATTTGTTGACTTAGGTCTATAGCGCTATAAGATTACGGTTTTAAAGAAGAATTTTAAAAGGATATTATTTTATGCCTAGGTTTTTTAGCCCTGTGTACGATGAGGACGATCGCCGTTTATTTAAAGATGGCAGCATGATAAGAGGTGAAAATGGATTTGTAATACACTGTCAAAAAGCCCTTACTCAATTTGATAAAGATCATGCGGAATTAATTGCTAATGCTAGTGTTCAAGAAAAAGCGCAATATACTTCATACAAAAGCCACCTTGCTTCTTACGTAGCAACATCCTTGGAAGCAGTCGCAAATAGAGGAATATACGAAAGCTCTTTATATGCGCATTTGTCTTGGGAAGCGTTAAACTGGCCATTGCAAATCGATTCCTCAATACAAAGTTCTTTAGTCATTTCGTTTCTTAAACTTTATCGAGATCTTCTTACCGACTTCGTGGAGGGTGTCCATGCCGCGGGGAGGGAGTCCAATGAAAATGTGCTAATCTGGGCAGCGAAGGAATATTGGCAAAGAACACTTCCTTCGCTTGATGATAGAAAAGTTGCCCTACGTCAAAAGATAGATTTACTAAATACAGCCCCTGATGAAATGAAAAATGATAATGCGAATGGAAAAAGCGTGCTCGCAAAATTATCTACAATTCAAAATCATAATAGGTCAAAACAAAATGCTGTGTCTGAATTTAAAGTAGAGCTGAGATAATTCACAGCTTATGGAACCTTTTTGTCAGGCCTAACCCCGTCTCCTTTGGTCGGGTTTCCTGTCTTCTTTAGCCTCTTCCTCTGGTGTCCATTTATCCTCGGCATAATTCAAAACAATGGGCGCCAGCTCTCTCCAAGGATTTTTAGCTTCATCTCCAAAAATAGAAAACACATTTAGAGCAATAGCTGATCGTTGGTAATTTCCATGCAAATATTCCATGTATTGGTACACATAAATTGCAAGATCTTCAATATCTTCACATTTTTTATCCCTAGGTCGATCTTTTAGGCTATTTTTAATAACACGATTACGTTCAAAATGTTCCTGCGGCTTAAATGAATTTAATAAGTCATATATCGTCTGCTTATCAATCAAACCCTTTTCAGCGCATGCAATGTAAAATTTAATTTTTTTCTCAAGCCAATTTAGAGTCTTAAATCCAGCACTAGCATCAGAAAAAGAAACGGCGTGAGAAAAATTAATATTTTTATTATAAATTTCAATTAAATAAGCTGCTGCTTCGTAAAACCCAAGCTCAAAATACCGAATAAAAGGCGCAATGAATTCATGCAACTCAGCCGGTTGAATAGGAGCTTTCTCACCCGGCTTAGCTCCTCTCATAGCGCCTCCTGCAGCAATGCGCGCTTTATAACGCTCACGAAGTTCCTCGAATGCATCTTTATGGTCCATCCAAAGCTGTCTATTAGTTTTTTTATTCCATAAATCATATCCCCATGTCGCTAGAAATTGAGTTTCGAACTCACTCGTTAGTAACATATAAACGTCCTTTATTTTTTAATTAATTAAAAACAGATTGTAACCTTGGAACCTTAGGGTAACTACTGAAAACATTGCGTGCCTATAAATTTTCGGTTACTGTGGATTTCTACAGGAGTTAAACCCCGCCTAACAGAAGAAAAGCAAGGATCCGCCTGACCTTCAAGGCAAATAAAATAACAATAGGAGACCTTATGCTAAGCCAGATAAGAGACGCTGAAAAAGCGGCAGCTGAAAGTCAAAAAAAAGCTGCAGAAGAACAACAGAAGAAACAAGCGCAACAAGCAGAAGCCCAAATTAAAAAAGAGAAAGAAGCTAAAACACGACAAATAGCAGAAGAAGAATCCCTGCTTCAAGAGACATACCGTCAAACAAACCTCGCATTAATGAAAGCAGAACTACCTGTGCTTCGAGAAGAAGTGTCAGAATTAACTCAAAGAAATGAGGAACTCACCCGGGAAAAAGAAGAATTATTAGCCCAGTTAAAACAATTAAGGGAAGAAAATAAAGAGTTAAAAACTAACCAACAAAAGAATTTTGGCCGGTTTGGATTCGGGAGCCCAGCTGCTCCATCCGCTCAACAACCAAAGCTTGATTCCACTGTTGCGCCATCGCGAAGAAGAAGTATATAAGTTATGACCAATGGGGTCAGACATCAACAAGTTTAGGAGTTTTAAATTAAAAACTTGTTGAAGTTGACGTCTGACCCCTTAGTCTTTTTGATCTCCCCTTTTTATTAACTACTTGGCTTGCTTTTCACTGGGTTTGATAGATCAACAGAAAGATCATTTCCTACGGATTCCTGACTCACTGTACTGTGAACGGGTTTATGCCAGGCCCATTGTCTTTTCTGATGTTTTGATCTTTGAACTACTCTTGAACCACGTACCATCGGCTCTGTTTTTTCTTCAGCTGAAACTTTTAATTCTGAAGTAGCGTTTTTAATCGGAGCAAAAAGAGTTGGCATGCTGGCATTCCACAAGCTTTGAGAGCTCTGTGAAGAAGTATCATCATGTTTCCGCTTACGTTTTGGTTTAGGCGTCTCATCAAGAACGATTGGAATAGGGCTCTCTGAACTGCTGGACGAAGCGCTTTCTGGCGAAGGGCTAGGACTTTCCAAAGTCAGTAATTTTTTGTTCTCATATTCAGCTAATGCATCACAAAAATCTATCATAAATTTCTTTTTAATATCGGACTTTTCTATTTCAAATTCATCCTGACTAGTAGAGAATTTTTCAATTACTCTATCTAGAAATAATTTTGAACGTTTATCTTTTACTCCTCGAATACTTCCATATTCTTTTAAGTCATTTCCAAAACTAATAAGGGTATTAGCAAATATTTTACCTCCTTCATTGTTCTGACTATAGGCTACCTCCAAACATCTTTTGAAATTCCCAAAGCTCGGAATAGGGCAACGTCCGAATTGAGAGTTAAGAAGCTGTGTGTAACCGTTTTTAGAAGACAGTGGTCTTCTTCGATTTTTTATTGCTGTTGCTCTTTTTTCTATTTGCTTTACAAGATCATCGTCGGTGACTGTAGATGGAACAGGCTCTCCAAGAGCCACGCGATTTGCATAATTATTGATGATAGAATTCTTTGACCTATCAAAACAACTATCATCATCTGAATCTGACCTATAACCTGATCTGGACATAACTATAGACTCCTCGTTTGTGTGTTATTAAAAATATTACAAAATTGATCGAATAATAGTCATTATTAGAATTATTTATTCCAATCAAAATGTGAATTGATTATAAAAGGTAAACCTTAAGGAAACCTTAAGGCGAATAGTGTTTTTATTTTTTCTGCTTGTCAGGGCTAGCGCGAATGGGGATGCGGTGCTGCACGTTTTTTTGGGTCAAGTTTGTCTAAAAACGTATTACAGTCTTGCAAAATCGTTTCATAGCCTCTGACTGTGGCTTTATACCTATAATTCAGGTAAAAACATCCGTAACTGCCTTCAGATTTTCCAGAACATCTTGTATGGATGAAGACTAAGGCTTTTTTATACTCATCTGGAGTAATACTGCTTTTTTTCAAAAGAGGGGCCAGATGATCCACAATCATGGCGGCGCCTTTTGGTAGCGTTATTTCGCTGCCATCCTGTTTAGTAGCTTTGGTACCGCCCCAATAAGTTTTCCATAGGGATGCGTATGTTACGGTTATATCATTATAAATTTGGGTTAAATTCGTTTTGTAATCCTCTGACAGATCAGGATTAGAGTGTGATGATGCAGCTCCGCTCCCGTTCCCATATGATGGATTCATTGCGAAGAAAGAAGTAGAGGCAGAAGAAGAACTGGAACTGGATGATACGTAGGCGCTACCTGCATAAGACAGAGGAGCAGCTGCAGATGATGCAGCTCCTTGCTCTTGCTGTATAGGTAGCAAATGCTGCACACCATGTTCGCCACGAATATTACTGCGACTTTGGTATCCCGCTCCTGCTTTCATCGGCAATTGGCTTATATATCTTAAACTATCCACCATAATTTTGAAGTGCTGTAATAGAGGATCTTGCTCAGCATGTATTTGTTGTAATGCTTCAAACAGGTTCTCTGCATATTTAAGCGCTTGCTCGGCATGCCAGCCTTTAAACCAAGGTAAATTTATATAACTCATTCTTACATGCTTAGAAGGTTGTAAGGCGACCGCTTGAAAATGATATTGTTGTGTTCTTCTCTGGGGCGGTATGCTTTCAAGATCAATTTCGTGATTAGAGTTTGGATCAAGGACTTTGAAATATTCAGTGTGAGTTTCCCTAAGTTCGACATAAGTACCCCGGCGACCATTGCAAGCTATACCATCGTATGTTTTCCTCTTAGGATTTTCAGGTGAATGAACTCCAATGGGAAAGCCGCTCGCCGCAGAAGCCCCTGGAGGTACATAAAATGCAATATTAGATATACGTTTTTTATCCAAATCAAAGTTTAGAAAAACGTCTTTATGCGCTTTCTCATCTGGAGCAGAGACTCCCGCTGCCAAATTGGCTACTTGACCAAATGCAACCTGGTTCAAGTCTGCGCCGATAAAACACATTTGATCTCTGGCTTGGCGCATTAGTTGATAGTGAAATATATTTGCTACATGATCTTTAGCAAAATCAGCGTGTAATGAGACAACAACGACTTCTGATATCTTCCCCTGTAGCTCCATTTTTGTGAATGTCTGAGCATATCCCCGATATATTTTACGGTCATTGGCAAACACCCCATGACCATCCCCTTTCTTAATTCTTAAAGTTTGAGTGTTATAAAGAATCACAACGGGTTGCTGTGTAGGTGATTCAGGCGACCTACATACCTCTAAACCTAACGCATGAAGTTCAGTGTTAAAAATTTCCTGTAATTGCCCTAGTAATTGATCCTGGGTGGGTTCAAAAACTTGGTTAAGTTCTTGCAAGGTAGCGGCATCAAACGGCGCATCATCAGTATTGAGCTCCTTAAAAACTTTGACCATTTTTTTCAACTGTCTATAGCGTCGAGCGCAATACTCCTCCCTACTTTCCGTCAGATTCCTACCACAATTGGTAAAGTTATTATTGCCATAAGGACGCTTTGGGTCACAAGCACGTGCTTGATCCATCATATTCCAGTCAAAGATTCTAAAGGTCATCACTAGATCGTTTTCTTTGTCTTTGACATGAATTAAACGACTAATAAACGTATGATCCGATAACTCATAATCATCTCCTGGACCTGGATATTTTAAGCCGGGATGCATTTTTAAATTTTCAAATCCTTTTATAAGCCCTTGATATTGTTTTGTTTTTTGCTTATTACGTGCTGCTTCCTGTTTACCCCACATT
>Ga0207134_1133_pt1 | contig 21209 bp, 18 predicted proteins | sample Alteio_BWMinHeat_12_FD_153527 | JGI IMG/M metagenome (GOLD analysis project Ga0207134, IMG submission 153527) | Enriched cells from forest soil in Barre Woods Harvard Forest LTER site, Petersham, Massachusetts, United States -... | ecosystem: Environmental > Terrestrial > Soil > Temperate forest >... | reverse complement strand
CTTTTTTGGGACGTTCAAATGCAGGAAAATCTAGTGTACTCAATAAGTTAACTGGGATTGGTGGGTTGGCGAGGGTGAGTAAAACACCGGGTCGTACTCAACTTATAAATTATTTTGGATTAGATGATTCAAGAAGATTAGTAGATTTACCAGGGTATGGTTTTGCTAAAGTTCCTATCAAAATGAAACACCATTGGGAGCAGCTTATCGATCAATATTTGCAAGTCAGGCAATCACTTCAAGGGTTAATATTGGTCATGGATATTCGTCATCCTTTAAGAGATTTTGATAAAGAAATACTTTTATGGTGCGTAGGATCAGAGCTGCCTGTACATATCTTATTGAATAAAGTAGATAAATTAAGTAATTCAGAAATCAAAAAGACATTAATTGAGCTTGATAAATCTTTATCCCAGTTTGGCGCGCTCGTTTCATACCAAACTTTTTCAGCTTTGAAAGGCCAAGGGATAGATGAGTTAAAAGCTACTATGAATCAATGGCTCGCTGTTTAATTGGCCACTAATAATTTTTAAGGGTATAATTCGAGCAATTTATTTTGGAGGCCCAATTTTATGATAACAAGATTATTGAATAGATTTAAAAAGCCTCAACCTGTTTTACCTCATATTGATTTTAATCTCCCTACCCCTGAATTTAACAAACAAGCTTTTCGTGCTTTAAAAAATAATGGTGCATTTGTATTAAATAATATGGGACCTGCTTTTACTTCTTCTACCAGAGAATTATTTGATACTTACGATGATTTTTTAGGGCAAGATCAAGCTGAAAAAGAAAAATTTCGCGGAAAAGGAAGCGATTTATCAGTGTTAGAAGGATATTATCCTTACGGAACTTTTTTTGCAGGAAGAAAAGTAGGTAATAGTTATTTTATTACCCGTAAGTCCAATGGAACTTCTAATATCTTACCTCCGGCTTATCATTTAAAAGTAAGCATGCAACAACCGGTTGATCAATTATTTTTATCTACCCAACAAATTATTGCGAAAACCGTCGATGCGGTTGAGTACGGCCTTGAATTAAACGGCGAATTTAAAAAAGTGATGCAGAATTTTGGACTTTTAACTATCGCAGAGCAATTTTTGCCGACGACACGTGAAAAATTAAAACACTGGATTACCGAAGGAAAGTTAACTAAAACAGAGGATGGAAAAATTGAAACTTTTCTTCCGCACAAAGACCTTCATCCGTTAACTGTATTAATTTATCGTAATAATGAATGTGTTGGTTTGGAAGTGTTGAGTCATGATGAGTCGGGTCAAAAAACATTTAAAGAAGTTTCGTTACCTAAAAGCAATCCCTATGATATTCAGCCAGTAGTTATATCAGGCGCCATGATGGAAATCTTAACCGATAGGTTATTGCCAGGCCTTGAGCATCGTGTGGTGACTAAACCTTTAAAAGCGGGCTGCGAGTTTTCTCGTTATGCTTATAATAGTTTTGTAAACTTAGATCCCGAAGCCAATCAAGTCATTCAGCCCATTGTTCGATCCCGATATGCAACGCATATTTCTCCCGCCGCTACGGCAACCTTTTTCAAAACTGAAGGGGATTTATATATAGAACAAGAAAGAAAGCGAGCGGTGAAATCTTTGCCTAAAGAAGAGTTGGCGCAATATCCTAGTGAAGATGATATAGAGACTTTGGATACGCCGAATGGGGTTGCGTTTAAAAGAAGATAATCATAATCGGATTGTGCCCAATGAAATGTTGTTGTAATATTGACATCCCCCACCACATTGATTGTCAGTTACACTCTAAGCTAACCTCCTAATAATTAAAGTGTTTGCTAGTACTGACTCTAAAATAATTAATAATAGGGACCGGGATAATGAGTGAAGCTAAGTTAAACGAGCAAAATTTCGAGCCGGCGATTCCTGCGAGTAGCAACTTGCCAGAAATGACTTGGCGGGCATTAATAATTGGAACCATTTTGACCATTGTATTAGCCGCGGCTAATGCTTATCTGGGATTGAAAGTGGGGCAAACTATTTCTGCCTCCATTCCAGCGGCTATTATTTCCATGAGCATTCTTCGTTTTTTTCGTCAATCCAATATGCTTGAAAATACGATGGTCCAAACCATGGCTTCTGTGGGTGAGGCTTTAATATCTGGAATGACTTTTATTTTGCCAGCCTTAGTTATTTTGCATGCTTGGGATAGGTTTTATTATTGGCAAACGGTATTTATTGGATTACTAGGTGGGACCTTAGGGGTTTTATTTACTATTCCTTTGCGTAGAGCTTTATTAATGGATAAAACTTTACGCTATCCAGAAGGCGTCGCTATTGCTAACGTTTTAAAAGCCAATGCAGCAAAAGAAAATGGGGATTCAAAAGAATTAGCCGTCGGCGGATTAGTGGGTGCCACTATTTCACTTTTCCAAGGTGGGTTTCAAGTTCTGACCGATACTTTTCAATATTGGGTTAAAACTACTCATACTATTTTTGGGTTTGGTCTTGGATTATCACCGGCATTAATCGCCGCAGGTTATATTGTCGGGATTAATGTGGGCATTAGTTTGCTCGTCGGAATTTTTATCGGTTGGATTGCAGGGATTCCTATTTTAACTTGGGTCTATGGCATACCCACCGATGGGGATACTGTAAATAGTCTTGCATTGATTGTTTGGCGTTCGCATATGCGCTACATAGGTGTTGGGACTATGTTATTGGGAGCGTTATGGACGCTACTCACCTTGATTAGACCTATTGTTTATAGTATTTCCTCTTCTTTTAAAACTTTACAACAAGCAAAAGTGAAAGGCGCGCCAGTGACTTTGAGAACTGAGCGTGATATCCCAATCAATTATGTATTTTGGGGCGTTATTTTATTATTGGTTCCGATTTTTATTTTAATTATGCAAGCCATTATTCCGGAAAATGTTGCAATTTCTAATACTTTTCGTATTTGTATTGGCATATTTAGTACTTTGTATGTACTGATTGGCGGCTTTGTATTTTGCTCGGTGTCTTCTTATTTCGCCGGATTAATTGGTTCTACAAATACGCCTGTTTCAGGTTTATTAGTGTCAGCTTTATTAGTTTTTTGTCTGACTTTGTTGCTCCTATTTGGATTCGTGGGCGGTGTGCATGGCAAAGAAATGATAGGGGTGGTGCTTGCGATTGGTAGTACGGTGATGATTGGTGCTGCGATTGGAATCTCTAATGATACGATGCAAGATTTAAAAGTCGGCCAGCTTTTAGGAGCAACACCTTGGAAACAACAAGTGATGTTGATGGTGGGAGTTCTTATTACTGCTTTTATTATTCCGCCTATTTTTGATTTGCTTTTCAATGCTTATGGGATAGGGGGTGTATTTCCGCGTCCCGATATGAATAAAACACAAATGTTAGCTGCACCGCAAGCCGGTTTAATGGCTGCGGTTGCACAAGGGGTTTATACCCATAATTTAGAATGGGGTATGATTGGCGTTGGCGCTATTATTGCTTTTATTTGTATTATCATTGATGAATTTCTTAAACCACGCGGTAATCGCTTACCCGTATTAGCAGTAGGTTTAGGTATTTATTTGCCGCTTGATAGTTCAGTTCCTATCGTCATCGGCGGTATTTTATCTTATATTGTCCAACAACGACTGAAACGTTATTATGACCCGCGTGATGTATCAAGCGAAGCTAAAATTGTTTCGCATCGCCACCGCGGATTATTATTAGCCTGTGGAATTGTAGCGGGATCCTCTATTATGGGCGTGCTCTTGGCGATTCCTTTTGCGATCAAACAAAGAACCGATGCCTTACGTATCATGCCCGACTCATTGCAACCACTGGCTGGTATTTTAAGTATTTTTGTCACTTTTTTATTGTGCGCGTGGATTTACCGAGTAGTTTTAAAAAAAATTAAATAATAAAAAAACGAGGAAGTAATGCTAAAGTGGTTGGGCAACGCCCTAAAAAAAGCCTATGGCTTTGCAAAAAGAGCTGCGTTATTTTCTGATATTAGAGAAGTTGCATCGGCAAAACAGATAGCACAAATAGGTTTAGCCAATGTTTTAAATGTGGTGAGTTCTGTTGCAAAAATTCATGCTCCAGCCCTGTTCTTAAAAGCCCTGGAAAAAAAAGATGAAGATTATTCTCTAGCGCCAGGCATCGAAATACCGACGGATTACCTATTGTTTGCATCAGTCGCATTGGCTTTTGTTCCTTATGCTGTCACTTATCTCAATAAGCGTTTATTGATGTCAGTTTCCAGTGATTACGTTTCTCATTTAGTAACCCAAATAGATAAAAAAACTAATGCAGTGACTCTAGCAGAGCTTGAGTGTCAGCACCCATCCGGAAAATTAAAAGAGCAAATACTAACTTTCCAGTAAAATGTTTTTAGTAACGCTCGCAAGTTGCCCTCAGAAGATATCAATAGCCTATCAGCCATTTTGGATACGGGGATTGCTTGTGCTTTTTTAGGAAAGAAACTGGATCTTGTAACACTAGAATACTTTTTTCTCTACATGGCGGGAGAGATTCTTTTAAATAGTGCTTTAGCCCATTGTCTTGACTTAGATGCCCAAAGAAGAGAATTAGAAAAACAGACGAGAGAGCATGCAACCAAACAACAGTGGCCGCTTTTGGATAATGCGCTTACGGTCAGAGCTTTTAATAGCCAAGAAAAAGAAGCCAAAAAATCGGCTGAAATAGAACATAAAATAAGAGACACACGAGAAGCGTCAGAGCGAGACGAATCGAGTTTTCAGTTTTCTAAAAAAATTATTCCTTTCGGAATGAGCTTGGTCTTAGCTCATCATTTGTTGGGATTAGGACGAGAAAGATTTCAAGAAAAAGCTTTTCTCATTATTTATTTTAATATCATTGCAGCAAGTTGTGAAAATTTGGCGAGTTCTTTTCAATCATTAGATCTGATTTTTGAGAAATTGGATGAGGTTACTGATTTCTTAAATCATCCTTATGAACAAGAAAATTTTGAAGACACAGACCAAAAAGAAGAAAATCCTGGGACAGTTAGATTTGATCAGGTGGATTTTTCTTATAAAGACAGACCAGTACTTAAAGACGTTAGTTTTAGTGTTAAGCCGGGTGAAACAGTGGCTTTAGTAGGTCCTATAGGAATAGGAAAATCTACCGTAGCAAAATTATTGACCGGTTTTATTAAACCACAACGTGGGAAAGTGATTGCCAATGGATTAGATCCCACCAAAACATCCGTTACTCACTTAAGAACGGGTATAGCTTATCTACAGCAAGGAGCAGTATTATTTCCGAGAAGCATAAGAAAAAATATTCAAATGGGTTTTTCAGAAACGCCTTTCAATATTCAAGTAGATCCCATGACAACTTATGGCACTAGCGCATCTTTAGATCCGGTAGATGCCCTGTTAACAAAAACAGGTTTTCCAGTTTCTGGTTTAAATCTAGATGCAGAGGAAATTTCTGTTTCAGCCGGCCAAAAACAATTAATTAATATCGCTCGATTGTTGGCAAAAAGTTCTAATCTTTTTGGGGGCGTAGAAGTTAACGTAGTCGTTTTAGATGAGCCCACTACTTCATTAGATCCAAATACCGCAAAGCGCGTGATGGAAAAAGTACGTGAAATGACCGATGGTAAAACTAAGATTATTATTACTCATAATTTTGATCATATAGGTAAGGTAGATAAAGTTTTAGTACTAGAGGGTGGAAAAATTACCGAGTGGGATCCTAAGCGTTGGCAAAGTCAAAACTCAGCACAGCTTGAATCTTCTCCTGCGAGAGCGCAAGCATAATCAAGCGATCAATACCTAATGCAACTCCTGCGCAATCCGGTAGGCCTTTTTCTAATGCGGTGAGAAGTCTTTCATCCACAGGAACCACAGGTAAATTATTTTCAAAACGATAAGCTAAATCCGCATCAAATCTTTTTCTTTGCTCCTTCGCATCTGATAATTCATGAAAGCCATTGGCTAGCTCAATCCCTTTATAGTAGAGCTCAAAACGTGAAGCAAGTTTGTCAGAACGAATCTTGGCGAGGGCTGCTTGAGACGCTGGAAAATCGTAAATAAATACGGGTTCTTCTGGGCCTAACTTGGGTTCAATACAATGCGACATTAATAAACTTAACCAAGCGTCTCGATCGGATAGATGACTTGCAAGATCAATTTTATTTTTTTGTGCGCATTGAATTAATTCTTTTTCTGATGCTTTATGAGGATTAATTCCTAAATATTTTTCAAACATTTCAGCATAACTTAATTTTAAAGCGGGTTTTGTTTTTATAACAGCTTGTAATAATTCATCCATTTCTTGCATCAAATCATGGTGATCAAATCCCACTCGATACCATTCAATCATCGTAAATTCAGGATTATGGTATTTCCCTTTTTCACCTTGCCTAAAAGCTTTACAAATTTGATAAATAGACCCGATACCCTCTGAAAGCAATCTTTTCATGGCATATTCAGGAGAAGTTTGTAAATAAACTGTGGTGATCTGTTCTGAGCTTAAATCTTGTTTAAAAAAAGCAGGAATAGCTTGTATATGTGGATCCGTAATAGTCCCATGAGATAAAAGCGGAGTTTCAACTTCAATCACATCACGCGCTGCAAAAAATGCCCGGATATCAGCTATAATTTTAGCGCGTGTGCGTAAATTTTTATTCTTTAACTCTTGAGACATACTCACCTGTACGGGTATCGACTTTAATCACCTCACCTTCTTGTACAAAGAGAGGGACGCGTACAACTGCGCCGCTTTCTAATTTTGCCGGTTTGCCACCGCCACCCGATGTATCGCCTCTCACACCCGGATCCGTTTCAACAATTTTGAGAGTAACAAATATAGAAGGCGCAACAGCAAGCGGAGTGCCATTCCAAAGTGTGAGTGTGCACTCACCTTGTTCTTTGAGCCATAGACCAGCCTCGCCAACTTCAGTTTCAGTCATCTGATATTGTTCATAAGACTCAGTCGCCATAAAATGCCTATGGTTACCATCGTTATAAAGATACTGGGCTTCAACATCGACTACATCAGCGGCTTCTATGCTATCCCCTGATTTATAAGTGCGCTCAACCACGCGCCCGGTTTTTAAGTTACGAAAGCGAATACGGTTAAAAGCCTGGCCTTTGCCGGGTTTCACGAATTCATTCTCGAGAATAAGGCAGGGATCATTATCAATCATGACCTTCATCCCGCCCCTAATTTCATTTGTAGTATAACTTGCCATCGTGCGCTCCTTGTAAGAATGTGCCTATAATAGCGCCCACGAATAAATCTGCCAAATGGTTAATAAGATGATAAAAACGAGTGGCTGGCAAAACGCTTTAATTAATGCGGTAACTGAGCCTTTAAAACTGTTAGAAATACTAAATTTAGATCATTCTTTGCTCGATGGGGCGAGGAAGGGTGCTGAAATCTTTTCTTTAAAAGTTCCTATGAGCTTTATTGACCGCATGAAAAAAGGCGATCCCAATGATCCCTTGTTGCGTCAAGTGCTCCCTTTAAGTGAAGAGCTACTCCAAGTTCCTGGATTTAGCCCAGATTTTTTGCGCGAAAAAAAATCAAATCCAGTTCCGGGGTTGCTACATAAATATCATGGACGGGTTTTGCTGATTTTTGCGGGTAGCTGCGGTATTAACTGTCGATTTTGTTTAAGACGTGAATTTCCCTACGCTGAAAATAACCCTGGTATGGTTGGTTGGGATAAGGCTTTAAATTATATTGCAGACGATAAAACCATTTCTGAAGTAATTTTAAGCGGGGGCGATCCTTTAATTGCAACTGATGGCGCCCTAAAAACCTTAACCCAAAAAATTGCCGAGATTCCTCATGTTGAGCGTTTGCGCGTGCATACGCGAATGCCTATTGTATTGCCCGAACGCGTGACGGATGAATTGATTGAATGGCTGATAGGCACACGCCTACAAAGTATTGTCGTCATGCATAGCAATCATCCCAATGAAATAAATGCCGAAGTCAAAACTGCAATGATGCGTTTAAAAGAAGCAGGAATTACTTTGTTAAACCATACCGTATTACTTAAAGGCATCAATGATAATGTAAATACTTTAGTTAATTTAAGTAAGTTACTTTTTTCCTGTGGAGTTTTGCCTTATTACTTAAATGTATTAGATAAAATACAGGGCACGGCGCATTTTGATTTGGAGTTGTCTAGTGCAAAAAAACTCTATAGCGAATTTTCTGCCCAGGTTTCGGGTTATTTATTACCGAAATTAGTGTACGAAAAACCAGGAGCGTCTGCGAAAGTGGTTTTATCGTCTCTCTAGTTCCGCGGATTTCTGCAAATATACACACCACCTGGCGGCATGTTTTTCCAAACCATTTGAAACTGAACGTCTTCAAATAAGCGCTTATAGGTTGAGATATAAACCCAAGGCACAATCGTAATTTGACAAAAAGGCGTACCAGGATTTGTTCCTTTGTTAGCCAGAACAGTTAAAATATTTTTAACTGCTTTTTCTGGCATATTAGGTAAGGGCAAGCCACTGATCATGACATCAATGGTTTTAACATTGAGTTTATCCAAGTGTTCGGCAAGATCGCCTGCATCACCAATAATGATTTTAGCTTTTGCGCAATCCGATTGTTTTTGTAAAAAAGCGCCTAACTCTGGATCAGATTCGATGGCTATCAGCGTTGAATCCGGATGCATTTTTTTTAATGCAGCTCTGGTAACAGGGCCAGTTCCCGCACCCAGTTCAATAATAGTTTGTGGAATAGCAGGATTGATAAATTGGCACGTGGCTTTCGCTAAAGCAATACTTGAGGGGCAAAAACTCGAAATGGTTTTGCCTAGCTGTAAAAAACGGGATAAAAATAATTTTTTTTCTTCGAACGTGCTATTCATCGTCAATAATCCTAGTAATTGTCATATTTCCTTTCGGCATTATTGCAGTCAGGCACAAGAAAAACAAGGCTGAAACCAGGATGTTGCCCGTATAATTCTGCACAGGCTAAAATTGTGACAGGTTTAGCGCTCGAATTTGAAATACTTCCATTGAGCTCCCGACGCCCATAAGCAACTATATGATTTTATTAATATTTTATTGGGCATTTTGAATCATCTGGATTATTAAAAAATAGTTTAAGTCAGTTTCCCATAGGTTGTGCCATAGTTAACCACAATGTTATCCACAGAAAATGTGGATAAGTTTAACGTATTAATGGTTCAGAAAAATAGCCTTTGCTACAAAACAAAGCGTAAGTACCACGGTTGCTATATTAAGATCACGAAAACGACCGCTGATAAGTTTAATCGCCGTATAAGAAATAAAACCAAAGGATATTCCTTCGGCAATAGAAAAAGTTAAGGGCATAGCGAGAGCTGTGATAACCCCAGGAACATATTCAGTGAGATCTTCCCATTCAAATTCAGTAAACGCTCGCGCCATAAGACAAGCGATATAAATTAAAGCAGGCGCAGTTGCATAAATAGGGATGGTGCTTGCAAGCGGTGAGAAAAATAAGGCTAACAAAAATAATAGGGCGACAACGACTGCGGTTAAACCGGTCCGGCCGCCGGCTTTCACACCTACGGCGCTTTCTAAATAACTGGTCGTGGTAGAGGTTCCAAGTATAGCCCCTATGATGACTGCCGTGCTGTCTGCAATTAGTACACGATTGACTCGCATTAGCTTGCCTTGTTTGTTCATAAGGCCAGCACGAGTCGCTATGCCAATTAAAGTTCCTGTGTTGTCAAATAAGTCTACAAACAAGAAAGCAAAGACAATAGTAAAAAGCCCTAAACTAAAAGCGCCTTTAATATCCATTTGTAAAAAAGTAGGCATAAGACTAGGTGGCAAAGAAAAAACGCCCTGCAGTTTAGTAAGCCCCATAAGAATACTGATAACAGTAATACCTAAAATACTAATAATAATAGCGCCAATAATTCCTAAGGCTTCTAATCCTACGATTAAGAAAAACCCCAGTATTGCGAGCAAGGTGCTCGATTGATGAATATTGCCTAGCGTTACTAAAGTAGCTGTATTGCCCGTTATAATTCCTGCGCTTTTAAACCCAATAATCCCTAAAAATAAACCAATACCGGCAACCATAGCGACTTTTAACGATTTTGGAATGCAGTCAATAATATATTTTCGTATGGGCAAAAGACTCAAAGCAAAAAAGATTAATCCAGAAATAAAAACCGCTCCTAAGGCCACTTGCCAACTATAACCGGACCCTAAAACAACGCTGTAAGTAAAATACACCGCTAATCCCATTCCAGGCGCTAATGCGATAGGGTAATTGGCAAACAATCCCATGAAAGCTGAAGCAAATGCGGCAGCAAGGCAGGTCGCCACAAAAACCGCCCCATGATCCATACCGGTTAAACTTAAAATCGAAGGATTAATTAAAATCACATAAGACATGGTTAAAAAAGTCGAAATGCCCGCGACAATTTCAGTTTTAATCGTCGTATTGTGTGCTTTTAGTTTAAACAATTTTTCTATCATTTGATCCCTTGATCATCCTAGTGTAATGTTTCCCGTATAGTATCAAAAAAATGGAGCTAAAGATGAAAAGGAAGTTATTAGCCGCACTTATTTTCTCATTCACAGCAACAGGCGCATTGGCAGGAAAGTGTCCACCCCCTTGCCCCTGTCCTTGTCCCTTCACTGGATTTTATGGTACGGCTGATTTTGGGGTCATCTATCCTTCTATTAAAAATACAACCACCACAGAATTATCAGTTCCTAGTGTTATTGATACTGTTTTTTCCAATACTTCGCGCTTTACCGATTCGGCCGTTACCGGCGGTATTGCATTGGGCTACGCCAATATGCTTACCCAAGGAATTTTGGGAGGAATTGAGGGGCGCGCCAATTTAGAAAATGTAGAAACAAGTTCTAGTTTAACGAACACAGAAACGACGACTAGCTTGACAGCGACAACCACAACATCAATAAAATTAAAAAATGATTTTGCCTTACTTCTTAAATTAGGAGTTATTGTAAATCCGAAAGTACTTTTTTATGGATTAATAGGTCCAGATTGGGGTAATTTTAGTGTTACTTCTAGCTCAAATTATTTTCAAAATACTAATGAATCCACCACTGTCAATGCATCGACTCAAAATGGTATTTCCCGCTATAAAACGGGTTTATTGTTAGGCTTTGGGATGGAAGCTTTGCTCACTCAAGCTATTAGTTTAGGTTTAGAATATAATCATGTTTGGTACAATAATTTAGGTTATCCAACTTCCTCGTCCCCTGCTTCAGTTGTTTCGGAAGGTTCCCCGTTACCGGGCGTGCTCACGCTGAATAATAATACCAATGCACAAACGAATACCGTGACACTCAGAGTCAATTATTATTTGGGGTAATTAATTCCCGCTCCCAATCGATGGTTTTACCAAAGATTGGGAGACCTTCATAGGCATGTAAATGCATTACCTTCCCATCTTCTGAAAGTACGATAGAGCAGTTATAAGTATTTCCAGAATCCGTATCAATAATTTTGCCGTCTACCCATTCACTACCCTTGGCTTTTAAACCATATACTATAATCACAGGGGGAGGATTGCTGTTATTAGTTAAGTCTTTAATCACCTCTGCCCGAAATTCTCCGTTAACTCCATAAAATCGAACAATACTGCGTGCATGACCTTGTAAGTCATAAGTACGCCAAAGTCCGGTTAGATCAGGGGTATTTGCGAAACAGAAAGCGGGGGTGAAGAATAGGGTTAAACAGAAAAAGCAAACGAAGTTTTTAACCATAAAGGGTAACTTCCTTTGTGCGCCAATCCATGGCAATGGTAAAATTATAACAGAAGGAGAGCAAATATGGCGCAAAAAAAACGTATATTTGTTTTAGGCTTGGGCGGCACTATTGCCTGTAAAGTGGCTTTAAGTCATGAAGAGTTTTATAGTAATCCCTCTATTGATGTTGCAACCCACCTTTCTAATCTCACATTCCCTGAAGATAATTTAGAATTTACGACTGAACAATTCGCGCAAAAGGTGAGTGAAGATTTAAGTGATAATGATATTTTGCAAATCGTCAAAAAAATTCAAAAAATAATTGATACTGACCAATACGATGGAATAGTGGTGACCCAAGGAACGGATGTGATAGAAGAAGTTTCCTACTTTACTAATCTTTTAGTTAAAACAGAAATTCCTATTGTATTTACAGGCGCTATGAAGCCTTTTAATGCGAATGGATTTGATGGCGCCAGAAATTTATTTAACGCTATTATTATTGCAACCACTCTTTCTGCTCGAGAACAAAAAGTATTGGTGACTTTTAATGATTGTATTTACAGTTCGCGTAACGTGCAGAAAATAAATCCCTCTATCCATGCAGCGTTTAGTGGCAATGATATTTCATTGCTAGGATATGTCGTCGGGAATAAAGCCTTTTTTTATAATACATGCGTGCAACAGTTGCCTTATGAATTTTCGATTAATGCTTTAGAGCAGTTGCCCGAAGTTTATATTATTTACGGTCACATCGGGGTGAAACCTTTTTTTGTTGAAGCGGCGGTAGAAAATAAAGTTAAAGGCTTAATTAGCGCTGGCATGGGCAATGGTCATCAACCTAAAATTGTGAATGAAGCATTATCCGCTGCAACTAAGAAGGGAATTCCTGTGGTGAGGTGTTCCAGGACAGGGCAAGGTGTTATTACGAGAAATCCCAGTTTTGATGATCGTTATGGTTTTATTGCGGGAGGATCTCTGAGCCCGCAAAAAGCGAGATTATTGTTAGCGTTGATTTTAACAAAAACCAATGATCATGAAGAAATTCAGCGGATGTTTGATAAAAGCTAATTAAAAATTATTTCCCTTTGTGGCTGCCTCGTTCTTTTCCATCCGGGCTTTCAGTATTCTGTTCAATGAATTCAATAATTTTTCCAGCGACATCAACTCCTGTCGTTTTTTCAATGCCTTCAAGACCAGGGGATGCATTTACTTCAATAATAAGTGGCCCACGTTCGGCGCGTACGATATCAACACCCGCAACATTCAATCCAGTAATGTGGGCAGCGCGAATGGCCATATTGCGTTCTTCTTCTGTAATTTCAGTAGCGCAGGCTTTGCCGCCGCGGTGTAAGTTAGAACGAAATTCTTCCGGAGCTGTGGCTTGGCGTTTCATAGCAGCGACGACTTTTCCGCCCACGACAAAACAACGAATATCAATTCCTGCTGCTTCTTTAATATATTCTTGTACTAAAATATTTACTTTCAAACCTAAGAAAGCTTCAATAACACTACGCGCTGCTTTGGTTGTTTCAACTAAAATAACCCCGACACCTTGGGTTCCTTCTAAGAATTTAATGATCAGAGGCGGGCCACCAACCATTTTAATAAGATCTTTAATTTCATCAATAGAATGGGCAAAGCCTGTAATAGGTAATCCTATGCCTTTTTTTGAAAGTAATTGTAATGAACGCAATTTATCGCGTGCACGAGTAATCGCAACGGAATCATTCACACAAAAAACGCCCATCATTTCTAATTGTCTAACAACTGCCGAACCATAAAAAGTAATGGATGCACCAATTCGCGGAATCACGGCATCATAAACAGGCAGCTCTTTGCCTTGATAATGCATGGTCGGTTGAGCTGATGTGATATTCATATAACAACGTAAAGTATCAATAGCATCGGCTTGGTGTTTGCGTTCGTGTGCCGCTTGAATTAAACGACGCGTAGAATATAAGTCATGTTTTCTAGATAAAATGGCGATTTTCATGGTTTAACCTTGGGTGTTGTGGTAACAAAAGAGCGGCCGGGGTTAACAGTAAAACGGCGTTTTAGTGCACTTCTACCTAGCAGCATTCGAAACAGCATAGTATCACGTTCTGTCAGAGTAATCTCAATAGGCCATGTTTCAGTACCGACAATAATGGGTGTTTGAATCACAAAGCGTTCTTCGCGATGCCCGCCTGAATCTGCGACCCAGCGTTTATCAATAACATCTGCTATACAAGTGATAATCGTATCCGTATTTCTTTGTAAGGGATGGATATCAAAACGAATTTTAGGTTGGCCGTTCTCTTCAAAAGGCAGCAGTGCAAAAGCATGTAAAGCAGACGTTCTTGCACCGGTATCAATTTTTGCCTTAATGTTATTGATCCCAAGCTCCGGAAGAGAAACCCATTCTCGCCAACCGACAGTGTCCAGCGGCTTCTTTTTTTTAAGCATGGGCTCTTCCTGCGAGGTTATCATGTTATTTGCAGTGTTTGCTTATCAAAGGCAAAAAGTCTTGTTGCCAAATTTCTTGCGTCATTACACCATGCAAGTGATAAAGTATTTCACCAGACTTATCAATGAGTAAAGTTTCAGGAACGCCTGTGGTATGGAATTTATCAGCCACTGCACCATTATCATCGAAACCTATTTTTCGGTATGGATTGCCTCTTTCAGCTAAAAGAGTTTTGAGGTTTTGATGATCGTCTTGATAAGCAATAGCATACATTGGAATTTTAGAGCTGAGTGTCATCATATACGAATGTTCATATTTACAAGCGGGACACCAGCTGGCCCAAATAGTTAATAATGAACAAGATTTAAAATCATGGTTGGTCATATTAGAAGAAGAATTCAGGGCGGGAATGCTGAAGGAAGGAACCTTGGCAGCAAACGCAGGAGTTGAGAGACATACTGCTAATATTAATATTAAAGAGCCTAGCTTTCGAAAGTTCATAGTTTTATTCCTTATGTTGTTTGCTATATTTTACGAGGGTCCCTTCGGTGCTACAATAGAAACATTCGCTTGCACAAGGAGTGCAGTTATGCCAATGACCGTCGCACAAAAGTTGATCCAATCTCATTTAGTTCACGGGGAGATGATAGCAGGACAAGAGATTGCCTTAAAGATGGATCAAACACTTTGTCAGGATGCGACCGGGACTTTGGTGATGCTTGAGCTTGAGGCCATGGGGCTAGATAGAGCTAAAACTGAAATTTCTGCTCAATACGTCGATCACAATCTTATTCAAGAAGACTATAAAAACGCTGATGATCATTTGTTTTTACAAAGCGCGGCACATAAATTTGGTCTATGGTACAGCCGGGCGGGAAATGGGGTGAGTCATCCGGTTCATATGGAATATTTTGGCAAACCCGGTAAAACACTCGTTGGATCCGATAGCCACACTTGTGCTGCCGGTTGTATGGGAATGTTGGCCATAGGTGCAGGCGGTCTTGAAGTCGCGATGGCCATTGCAGGTCAGCCGCTTTATCTCAAAATGCCAAAAATATTCGGCGTAAAATTAAAAGGTAAACTTCCCGATTGGGTGAGCGCTAAAGATATTATTTTAGAATTATTACGTAGACATGATGTCAAAGGTGGCGTGGACAAAATTATTGAATATTATGGACCCGGTTTAAAATATCTCACCGCGATGGATAGGCACGTGATTGCCAATATGGGAGCTGAATTAGGTGCGACCGCATCTGTATTCCCCTCTGATAAACAAACGTTATTATTTTTAAAAGCCCAAGAAAGAGAATCTGATTGGCAAGAAATAGTCGCCGATAAAGGTGCTAAATATGATTTGCGTGATGAAATTGATTTATCAACACTAGTTCCTTTGATTGCGCTACCGTCAAGTCCTGGAAAAGTAGTGCCGGTAAAAGAAGTGGCGGGGCGCGAATTAAGTCAAGCCTATGTCGGTTCATCAGCAAATCCAGGGTTTAGAGATTTTGCCATTTCAGCGCATATGGTGAAGGGTAAATTTATCAGTCCTAAAGTTTCTTACGACATTAATCCCACTTCACGCAATCAGCTGGAAGAATTAGCCCGTGATGGGTTATTAGCAGATTTGATTCATGCAGGGGCTAGAATTCATCAAGCAGGCTGTAATGGTTGTATTGGCATGGGGCAAGCACCAGCGACGGGTCGTAATAGTTTGCGAACCGTTCCTAGAAATTTTCCAGGACGATCCGGTACCACAGAAGACAGTGTCTATCTTTGCAGTCCAGAGACTGCAACCGCTTCTGCTTTAGAGGGCGTGATTACCGATCCACGGACATTAAAAATGCCTTATCCCAAAATGAAAACCCCTAAGCGCAAAATCATGAATAAAAATATTATTGAAGCTCCTTTATCAATAGAAGAAGCGCGAAAAGTAAAATTAGTTAAAGGTCCGAATATTGCATCCATTCCGCCTCTACATCCTTTGCAAGAAAATTTAAAATTGCCCGTCTTATTAAAGTTAGGCGATAATATATCAACCGATGAAATTCTTCCAGCCGGCGCTAGAGTGTTGCCTTACAGAAGTAATATTCCAAAAATCAGTGAGTTTACGTTTGACAGGATTGATGAAACTTATGCTAAAAGAGCGCAAGCGATACATACCCAAAGTGGTCATGTGATTGTCGCGGGTGAAAATTACGGACAAGGATCAAGTCGTGAACATGCTGCTTTAGCGCCCCGTTATTTAGGATTGCGATTAGTGATTGCAAAAAGTTTCGCAAGAATTCATTGGCAAAATTTAATTAATTTTGGAATTCTCCCTCTCACTTTTGCAAACCCATCGGATTATGAAAAAATTAATTTAAACGATGTGATCTTATTTGAAAACCTAACGAATGCGTTACAAACTGGTCATGAGATCACTGCAAAATTCGAAAAATCAAGCCAAACGTTTAAACTCAATCACCGTTTTTCAAAACGACAAGTTGAAATATTAATAGCAGGTGGATTAATTAACTGGATAAAAAATCATGTCAAATAAATGGGAAGATCTGTTTTATTTTGAAGATCAGTTATCAGAAGAAGAGCGTTTAATAAGAGATGCAGCAAGAGCTTACGCGCAAGAAAAATTGCAGCCTCGCGTATTAAAAGCCTTTCATGACGAAGAATTTGATAAAAATATTTTTCGCGAAATGGGAGAGGCCGGATTTTTAGGTGCAACGATTGAAGGGTTTGGTTGCGCGGGAATTAATTATGTTTCCTATGGATTAATCACAAGAGAAATCGAAAGAGTCGATTCTGGGTTTAGATCTGCGATGAGTGTGCAATCCAGTTTAACGATGTATGCCATTTATGCTTATGGATCTGAAGATCAAAAACAAAAATTTTTACCCAAATTAGCAAAGGGTGAATGGATAGGCTGTTTTGGTTTGACAGAGCCAAATCACGGTTCAGATCCGGGAAGTTTAGAAACACGCGCGAAAAAAACAAAAGATGGTTTTATTTTAAAAGGCAGCAAAATGTGGATTACTAATTCCCCGATTGCTGATGTATTTATAGTCTGGGCTAAAAATGAAGAAGGTCGTATACGCGGATTTATTTTAGAAAAAAATATGAAAGGTTTATCAACGCCTGTGATGCACGGAAAAATGAGTATGCGTGTTTCTGTTACGGGTGAAATTTTAATGGAAGATGTTTTTGTGCCCGCAGAAAATGAATTACCTTTAGCAGATGGATTATCAGGCCCTTTAGGATGTTTGGATAATGCGCGTTATGGTATTGCATGGGGGGCGCTCGGCGCTGCAGAATTTTGTTGGCATGCTGCAAGACTCTATGTTTTAGATAGAAAGCAATTCAATCAACCCTTAGCTTCCAATCAGCTCATTCAGTTAAAATTAGCCAATATGCAAACATCTATCTCACTTGCATTACAAGGCTGTTTGCGTGCTGGCCGTTTAAAAGATGAAAACCGCGCATCATCTCCTCTTGTTTCACTGATCAAAAGAAATTCGAGTTTAGTCGCATTAGATGTTGCTCGAGAAGCGCGAGATATGTTGGGTGGCAATGGCATCATGGAAGAATTTCATGTGATACGTCATATGTTAAATCTTGAAACCGTAAAAACTTACGAAGGCACGGCTGATATCCATGCCTTAATTTTAGGTCACGCCCAAACAAATATTTCTGCATTTAGCTAGCTGGCCGCCAAGTATTGGTAACGTGACCGCATAAAACAGATAAAGGCGCTGATTGTTCGGTATTCCAAAAACCTGGATTAGCACTGCAGCGCACTAAATGGATTGCGGCTTGGTAAATATAATTAGTTCCTGAAACCCCTCTGCAACATCCCCAAAGATTAGTATTATTACAATTACTGAGAGGGCACCAATAACCACATCGACCATTACTATAGCTATCCTGTAACCATTGAGTATATTGCCCCACAACATTCATAGACACCCCATTATAAGTCACGCTCACCAATTGGACTTGGGAACGATTGTAGCCGGAAGCCCCCTGATTTGATTGAGGGACATTAGGATGTGGAGGGTTTTGATTTAAGATACATTGGGTAGGTTGCTCATCATATTGTGTGTTGTCTAGTGTGCAAGTGTAATGAGCTGGGTCATTGGCATATCTATTATAAGTGGCTATATCATTGATAGGAAAAGGCATCGGAGTTGCTGTGTTGCTGCCAATAATTTCATTTTCATAACCGGTTGGTTGAAGAGGAACACTTGAACCATAGGACCCTAGCGTTTGACCCATGTTGAATACATTGAGAGCAGCATAGCCTACAGGACAAATGGCATCAGTCGTTCCGCTAATGGTCCCTGTGACGATACGGGTAACAGTACAATTATCGGGACAGTTTGCAGTCATTCCAGAGGGTACATTGCCGTTGTAATCGGGGCAGACAGGTGTCGCTGGACAAGCAGAATAATTACCATATTGTTCATTGATAACGCCTGTTGCGGGACTGATGACATTCGTAATGGTATTCATGGGTGTGTTAGTTATCAGTGATAGTTTAGTGCTGTCTATGACAGGATTGGGTGTGAGTGTGGGTGTTCGTGTTGGTGTTCCTGTAGGTGTCGTCGGAGCAGGAGCAACAATGGGAGACCCATTAGCACCAACACCTGCGCCGCCTCCACCACCACTTGTTCCACCTCCACCGCCAGTCGGTGGTAGAGATGGGCCTGTAGGAGTAGTAGGAATAGTAGGAGTAGTAGGAGTAGTAGGAGTAGTAGGAGTAGTAGGCCTACGTACTGGGGTCAGAGGAAGAGAATTAATCACAGTTACTCCATAATAAGTAGGCGTGGTGACATCCGCCCCACCGCCAGTCGGTGGTAGGGATGGGCCTGAAGGAGTAGTAGGAGTAGTAGGTCTACGTACTGGGGTCAGAGGAAGAGAATTAATCACAGTTACTCCATAATAAGTAGGAGTGGTGGTATCCACCCCACCGCCAGTAACTGCTCCACCACCGCCTCCCGCACCGCCACCACCGCTACTCCCACCCCCAGCACCACCACTACTACTACTAGGAATAGCTGTCGTAATTCCACCGCCACCCAATCCACCACCTCCACCAGCTCCACCTCCGCCAGCATAGGCACCGCCAACAGCAGCACTTGCTGCAGTAGCCGCATCTTCAGGAGTAGCCCCTGCAGCAAGTGCTGCTGCATCTGCATCTGCTTTTGCTTCATCAGGAGTTTTACCAGCAGCTTTCGCAGCTTCTGCAGCAGCTAAAGCTGCCGCAGCAATGGCTTGTGCGTTAGCAACGGCGCCCGGAATCAATTTGCATTTCATGTAAGCATAATCCCAAGCATAATTTCGCATGGTATCCGGCAGAGTGCAGGGTGAAAGTCCGCCTTTGCAATCTCTTGATGAAAAACAATTCGTTGCGCCTAAACCATAATGAGTTGCTGTGGTATTAGCAATCCAACCTGCAACATTCCCATTGATCATGGTGGCATTGTTATTAGGGAGGTTAGTTGGGTTGGGATAAGGATTGGGAAAAACATATTCAAGGGTCGGATCATAAGGTGGATGCACTAAATCATAAGTTGGCATATCAGTGACTTTGCCGCAAAACGAAAAAGTATAAGCAGTTGTCTTAGCATCATTTTCCGCGCTACCTAACCAACAGTGATAAAGATGATTTCCTTTAAGATCGACTGCAGATAAATAACCCATATAAGATTGCCAACTTGAAATAGGAAAAGTAGGCGCAGGAAGAGAGGGTGCATCTGCTAAAACACTCAAGGGAAATAGAAGTAAGAATGCTAATTTTAATTTTAACTTGATCATCCAAGCGTCCTTAATTAATTATGGGTTACCCATGCTGGCTTCATGCGCGAACAAGTGACAGATTCTGGTGCTGCTTGTGTTGTGAGAACGAGCCCCGGTTTTATCCTACAACGTATAAATTGAAAAGCAGCTTGGTAATTGTACATAGTTCCGGATCCCCCTCTCTCGCAACCCATAGCTCCTCCGCCACAATAGTTGCCACCATCAGAAGTGTTAACTCTAGGGCTTCCAGCACAATATTGACTATACCTACCATTAGAGTAGGGACCATTGCGCCAATAAGTATATTTAGCGATGCCGCTTATGGGTGTAATCCCGGAAGAAGCTACAGAGGTTCTAGTATTGGTATTGTATATATTAAAGAAAGAGGCAGGAGCCGTTAGGGAGACGGTAGTAATAAAAGGGTCTGTAGTCGGTAACGGCGCAGTATTGTTAGTGGCCCAAACATCAACATAGAAGGGATAACGCGGAGGATTATTCAAATAATCTTGTGCCTCACTGGGGTCATTGGTAATAGTATAAGGAGGATTTTGACCGGTGATACATTGGTTAGTAGTTGGATAAGCTAATTCATCTAACCAGCACTCATATTGATCGGAATGAGTCTTATAAAAATTATAGGTAGTAAAGTCAGGGACGGGGAAGGGCATATCGATCCCAGGGCTTGGAATATTTCTAATTTCATTTTCGTAACCCGCAGGTTGTTGAGGGACGCTTGCTCCATAAACCCCTAGAGTTTGACCCATATTAAAGACATTAATAGCCGCATAACCATTGGGACAAACGGCATCATTGGTACTGGTAATGTTTCCTGTGACGTTACGGGTCATGATGCAAGTATCGGGACAATTTGCGGTGCTTCCAGTCGGAACTTTATTATTAATATCCGGGCAGACTAGGGTTGCAGGGCAGGCAGGAAAATTTCCATATTGCTCATTCGTAATGCCATTCGGCGGATTTACAATATGGGTAATTGAATTCATAGGTGTGAAAGTAATTAAGTTTGATAATTTTGTGCTATCGGTTGCACTAATAGGCGTATACGTAGCTATGCTCCCTACTCCTGATGGGGGTGGCGCAGTTCCTACAGGACTACCGCTGCCTCCTCCGCCTCCGGCTCCGCCATTTCCAATAAGTCCACCAGGACCTATGGCACCTCCTACGCCTGTTCCACTAGGGGTCCCAGAAGATGGAGTCCCTCCACCGCTGACGGTCCCGGCCCCCCCGGATGACCCAGAGGCTGGAGTGCCTCCATCCCCAGTGAGGGAT
>Ga0207134_1132_pt1 | contig 21227 bp, 24 predicted proteins | sample Alteio_BWMinHeat_12_FD_153527 | JGI IMG/M metagenome (GOLD analysis project Ga0207134, IMG submission 153527) | Enriched cells from forest soil in Barre Woods Harvard Forest LTER site, Petersham, Massachusetts, United States -... | ecosystem: Environmental > Terrestrial > Soil > Temperate forest >... | reverse complement strand
GCATCTTTATGGTCCTCGTGTTTATCCGTGAACCCTGGATCGATGTCTTTGAGCCTCACTTTTTTGTCTGGCGCCACTATGAACCGCTTATAGTAGTTCATCTTGATCCTCGGTTATTGCGACCTGCCGCTGGAGTCGCAAGATTTTTTTTCAAGTCTTTGCGGATTATTCTCATCTGTTTTCCTGGTCTTTGATGTCGTCTCCACATTTTCTTTACCGTAATCGCCCAGAGTTGTCTTGGCCGGACAGAATTTGAAAAATGGACATCCAGTACAGTGCACCGCTAGTGCAATTGGACAAATCACCATGTGCGTTTACCCCTATTTCTTATGCGATCACAGCAACCCGCAATAGACTATCACACTCTCTGGACTAACTAAATGGTTATCCATTCGAGACTTTTCAAGTGAGATAACATAAAGGTAAAGTCTATGGGGTACGAACATTTGCGAAACCAGGCATTTTTGAAGGGCATTAGCACTTTGTTAGTTGTAAATGTCATCGTCAAGGCACTATACTTAGCGTGTTGCCTAAAGTTGATGATAGCTCTAAAGATTCCTTCGCGTGACAAGACATTTTTTCATTATTATATTGTTTTTGATGCTATGCCAAATGAATATTGCTTTGGCGGGCGACGATGAAAATGTTGGAGGAGAATCAGATGATGCTGCTGCATCCAAGGGAATTACTTCCATGGAAGCATATAGCGAGCTAGGTAAACAAACAGCTACTTCACTGGAGCTGGCTGCAGAATATGCATCTTCGCACGGACAATATGATCAAGCGATTAAGTTGTGTAGAAGGGCGTTGGAGAAAGATTATAATGATTTGGACCTGCACATGACTTACGCAGGCGCGCTAGAGGAGAAACTAAAAACCCAAAAAGAGCGCGACCACGAGCTTCTAAACGAATGTGTTAAGGAATGGCTCATCGTTCTAAGAACAGAAGTTGGTGATGAAGCGGGATTATCTTTTCACGGTATCAGCCCATTCGGACATTGGTATCAGGATGAAGATAGGGGTATCCCTGCTAGATCTCATTTAGTTTCTCTAACTGGCAGAGCCCCTAGGCCGTGGGAAACAGATGCGAAGTTTTTAAAATGGCTCAATAGACCAAGTGCTTCAGTCGCCGGTCGCCTACTCAGTAAAAAGTCGAGTAATAACACCGAGACAGTCCCCAGTAAAATCGTCAAGGTTGAAGCAGAAGATGATAAGTAAGTTTGAACTTAAAGCAAACTTATCAGCGTCTGAATAATCCTGAAAAAGGGTTGCCCCAGCCAAGAAATGGCGATATGGCACCCAGTGAGAATATAATTAGTGATAATGATATTGGTGAAGCGGCGAGTAATCTGCTAGCCTGAGCTATGGCTAAGGCACGGGATGCGTCCGCCGAATTTGGAATACTGGTATCACTTTGTTTAGAGCTACTATTAGCAGACGGTGTAAGAGTGGAGTGGGCACTGTATTTAGTATCAGTAATTTTGGCAGTAGAATAACTTGGCGTCATGATATTATTTATAGCTAATCCATAAATGCTTTGCCAGGCGAAGCTAACACAAAAACTCCCGGCCAATAAGCCAGCTGCTACTGTTATGGCTACTTTAGGACCGATTTTACGTCCTGCTATCTTAAAGATTATATTGCCAACAAAAGTTCCTAATATATAAACAAAGAACAATATGTAAATGCTGCCGAGAGGGCAGAGAGCTTGTAGACATACAAATAAAAACCCAGCTATAAGAGCAGCAAAAAAGGTGCGGACAATAACCCAAAAATCAACTTTCAGCAAGTGGCTGTCGAAACGCTTAGAACAATTCTTGCAACGATTTCCGACAGGACATTGCACCATACACTTAGGGCAGATTTGTGCGTTACAATCAATGCATTTAAGCATACAATCGCCACAACTATGTTCTGCCAGATGAAACATTTGCTTTTTTCTTCAGCCCTTGAGTAAATAATTTATTCCCAAAAGAGAGCTACTTTAATCGCTACGGAAAGAATGATTGATGATTTGCTAATCATGCATGAATTGTTTGGTTATCCATTATTATTAGACGTGGTTGATTGAGTCGAGCTTTGCGATTCGGTAGAATTTTGTGGTTCCGTTATACTTTGCTGTTGAATTGTACTAGGAATTACTGGTACTCCTGCGACCACTGGTTTGATAGTAAAGTTAAAGGCAGTAACTTTGTCTTCGTTTGTTTCAGCAGCGATGGTGATTCCTTGAATAGCATTGGTGCCTGTGAGTATTTTTTTACCTAAGAGATCATTTTCTTCGACTTTAAATCCTTTGTTGGCAAACTCGCTTTTGTAGTATTGATAAACAAATTCTGGTTTATCTTTTGTCATGAAACTAAGTATAATCGTAGATCCGGCATGCATACGCTGACCACTGTCAAACTTGGAGCCTGGATATTGGGTGAGCTGAAATTCGCTAGGTATGGACAAGAGTGTTTCACTGTCATTATGCTCTCCCGTAATCTCAATCTTTCTAGTGATTTTTACGAGCAGCTGATTCGATGGTTCGTAAGGAGCAATTTCAATTTCTATATTTCCATCACCAGGCGAAAGTGTATCTCCGTATAAAGAAAGATTGATGATCTGAGTAACCGCACTGACGCCGCCGCCGAACAAGCCTTGCGGCTGCTGGCTCTTCAACGGCATGAGTGCCTCGCCTGTCCAGGTGTCTACTCCTACTTTGCTTAAATAAGCTATTCTCTCTAAAGCATTTTCGAAAGTACCTTGAGATTTAAAAACGGCCACCATATTAGCTAAGTGTCCATTGGCAATTGCACTGCCTCTGACTATAATGCGCAATCCTTGCGAATCTTGCCCCATATCTACTAGCTGATCAGTCCAGATGATAACCTTTTTCCCTTGCGGCAGACTATCTTTTAATTGTGCATTACCAGAGACTACTGTTATAGTTTTACTAGTGAAGCCGCCGTAGGCATCCAGAGCACGAACGATATGTGGTTCCTTTTTATTAACTGAGGAACAGCTTGTAAGCACTAAGGCGCAGGTAAACAAATTGAGATAAGGTACCTTATTCATTCGAACTTTCCCTGCGGCTCTATATTCGCGCTGTCTTAATTCGTGCAATGCTGCGATAGAATCCAAATCACTAATTCGTTTGCATCAGTTTTTTGCCTTCCTGTTGAATAAGCTTGTAGATAGGACGGCGCATATCATCAATTTGCTTTATATCATTCTGTATGATTTTAGTTGTGTCTGCAATGGCATAATTGTCATAAGGGGGGCCAGCGGTCAGTTTTTCTAAATCAAGCAGCCGCGCGTAAGCATCATCCATGTAAGCTAGCCATTTTTTGAATAAGGGTTCGATTTGTGGTTGCACATCTTCTGGAAAATTTACTACCTGGCTTTCACTCATGAACTCATCGGCATTTTGTTTTAGAAGCGCGATTACTGGTTTCAATTGAGACATGATCATGTCTACCCGTGCTTTTCGCGGTGGTGCTGGTGGTCCAATAGGCTCAGTTCCAACGGGGATATTAATCACCGTGCCAGCAATCATTTCTGGCTCAGTTATTACATCGACAGGTTGAATCATCACTTCATCATACAGATGCCTAGTAGCTGTCAAGACATTCTTGAGATCAAGCCCGACATCATTCAATTGTTGCAAGCTTAATTCTACTTTTGTGGCGTTGAGTTGAAAGACTTTAGAATTGGGACCACTGGGCGAATTGCTCGCTGTAGCAGCCTTGTTGGTTGCAGGGACATTACTGGTCGCAGGTGGGCAATTAGATACAGACAGGTTGTTGACTGCGGAAGTGCTGATTGCAAATATTATTATTAGTAATGTGCTGAGCATTGTTGATTATCAATTGCTATAAAATCGTTTACTGCATTGTCCTAAGCATAGTAGTCTATCTGTTATTTTGCGGGAGGATGGTTAAACGTTATCTAAACAAGAGTAATTGATTTTTTTTCAACTTTAAAACTGATAATGTATGAGTGAGAATGAATTGGGCGGTAATGTATGTCTATGGGGGACCGAATGAAGAAAATCTTAGTAATTGCTTCTGTCGCTTTTTTTGCTAACCTAAATTGCTTATCAGCTCAAGCGGGGTTAGTAAATGGTGCTGCGAAAGGGATTGGCAAAGCCACAAAGTCAGTAAGTGGCTGCGTAAGCAGGGGCGCCAAAGGTGTAGGCAAAGCTACGAAAAGCACTTTTGGGGGCATGGGTAAGGCTGTTAAATCAGTATTTTAAAGAAGAATTATTGAACAACTATTTAAGTGCATCAGGTTGAAAGTCCGCTCTACTGGAAAGCATACTAGTTTGCAGGTTATCTAGGTGCGCACTGACAATACCATCCCGTTGCATATCATTCATTACTTCCGCAAAACTTTGGCTGGGATTGTATACGCGCGGCGCCTTCAGTGTATCTCTTAGATACAGATAAGTGATTAGTTTGAAAAGCTGTCGGTATTTTCTATGAGAAATACCGCAAACAGACATGCAACCAACAGTAGTAGGATTTTCTGCATCGCAATGGTGGGCACCATTAACTTTCACATCATTAGTAGGGAATTTGAGCAATTTAGTATACTTTAAAACATTCCAGTGAAAGTTACATAAACAAGACTCTGCTCGCAGAGTCAATATTTGTGTGGGTTCAAGTTGTGACACTCTGCCCAATGTCCTGTCCCAGGGCACGCCCTCCATTGAACATAGCGAGTGAAAGGGTATATGAATCCGCTGTGCTTCCAGAGCTGATTCAAAACAAACAGCCCCACCCGAGCTATTGCCGGCTATACCCATTCGTTGTGGATCGATTAATCCGTAATATGGAGAGCTTGATGTTTTATTTTGTTGTACTAACCATTTAGTTTGGTCTACAACATCAATTACATTCTTTGTGCGATTTTTGCTGCCCAGCAGTATTCTAGTCATGTTGGGCGCCAACACCGCAATACCTCGTTGAGCTATATATAAATCAGTACTACCTTGCTGGTTAGAACTCATCAAGAAGCCATGGACCATTACAACTAACGGATAAGGTGGACCTGGCAAGGAAGGACTCTTTTGTGGTATGTACAGAACATATGACCGGGTACTACCAGATGCGGTGCGCCGCCGGCCATGAATTCTTTTAACAGCATAAAGATTAAAGGTAGGGGAGTTTGGGCTAAAATGCGTTTTTGTATCCGAGTCACTGAAAACAGCAGTAGGTAACAAGCAGGACAGCAACAAAAGGAACGATGCTATGCTAAGGCGACTGAGGGATGCCTGAAGATGATATTTCATAGTAGCTAAAGCTGTTAATTCCCAATTTGAAATGCCCAAGAACCTGTAAGATTATTTTACATCTCAAAGCACAGTAATGCAAAAAGGCGTTAGCGCTTGGGAAATAACTTTTTAAAACTGCTGGTCAAAACGCCGATGAATAACATCACTAATCCACCCCATATTGCTGGTAGCCAGCCGACGATTGTTAGATGAGTGGGAAAGAAATGCGCTAATAGTTTTAAGGCAACTGCTGGCAATAACCAGAAACCAAATATCCAGAGCGGGATTAATAAGAGCAACGCCAGTCCTAGAGAGCCTATTGTGAGCATGGCAGAAATAGTTATTGCTAGCCAATCTACGAACCACAATAAAATGCCAAAGAAAAATGCCAGGAGAATACCAGAAAGAAAAGTGCCATGAAAAATTATGCCGGGAATCATGGGTAAAATATAAATAAAAACAAGCGCTGTCAAAACCAGCTTAAGGATGAATCTGATCATTTTGTCGTCCTCCGTATTTAGTAAACCAACCTAATTCCATCCAAGTAGCAAAAGAATTATTGATTTTGCTTATAAGCTTTTGCTGATTTTGGATGCCTGTATCGTTACGAGTATTATTGTCCTTTTTTTTGTCGATTAACTCGCTACATGCTTGCACAAGTGTTTTGCCCGCCATTAAAGAGCCGAGCAGTAGAAATTGATTTTTATCTAGCCGTTTATAATAAACAGTATTGTTCAATCTATGTACAGCTAAATAAATATGTTGTTCCTTGGGCCGGGCTGCCTTGATAAACCGTATTGTTCTGCAAGAAACACCATTTGATTCAACTGACTGATTGTGTTCTTTGTTGAGCTGCAATAAAAAATCATCTATAGCATAATGGAGCTCCAACAAAGTTAAATAAGGCTGTGTAGATAAAATTGTCTCTGTTGGGCTGATGATTTTCACTGAATCTGTACTCAGTGGTGTTATTGCTAGCGCATCAAAGGCCTTTATTTCTGCCCATTCTAATAAGGCTATTTCGTAAGCGCATTGAGAATCAGGAGCAGTTAAATGAGTTTCTTCCCTAATAAAGTCAGGCAAATTTTGGCCTAAATCGCGCAATGTATAGGAATGAGAAGGGTATCGATTTAGATAGGCGATGATGAGCGCGTCAAACCGCATATGACCTAAAAAAGCATTTAGCCCCGCAAAATCTTCCTGCAGAGAGTCCAGCAAACGGTACCAATATTGTTTGTTATAGATCTCAAGTCTTTCAAAACTCGTGAGCTTTTTATTGGGCTTTATAAATTGAGCAGCATACTCGCTAGTAGGGGAGCCATCTATCCAGATTCCCTGCATATCATCATTATGTAATGGACGCATAATTGCGTTAGCCATTAAAGACTGCAATTTGTGTAGGCCAATTGTAGATTTATTGGACATTTTAGGCAGATTTAGACAATTGATTTTCTACCGCTTCTATAAAGCGATTCGCTTTTAAAGCTTCGAGGTGAACAGTTTCAAAAGAAGGTATATTGGCATCCCATTCAAGCAAAGTATTAGTTTTGCCGATAAGTTCGATGGTGTGCCCATACAGTTGCCAGACTTCATCCCTGACCGGGGCATCATGTGTGTCTAAAAGATATTTTTTAAGCTGAGAATGTCCGGCTATATGAATTTGAGCTACCCTATTTAATGGAATATTGTGCAAATAATCATATGGATTAAAATCATGATTGCTCGCTGACACAAAAATATTGTTCACATCAAGCAAAATACCACAGTCGGCTCTTTCACTTACCTCGCTTAAAAATTGCCATTCAGACATTTCTGAGGCAAGAAACTCAGCATAGCTGCTTACATTTTCTATGCAAACTGGAATTTCTAAAAAATCTTGCACTGCTTTAATACGTTCAGCGGCATGTATTACCGCTTCGAAAGTATAAGGCATGGGTAACAAATCGTGGCTGAACGTGCCATCCACACTTCCCCAACAAAGATGGTCAGATAGAAATGGTGCTTTGGTTCTTTGGGTGAGAGCTTTTAACTTTTTTAGGTATTCTTTATTTAGAGGGTCAGTTGAGCCCAAATACAATGAGACACCATGCTGCACTATTGGATAATGTTCAAGAACTATATCCAATATTTCTAAGGGTTTACCGCCATCAACCATGTAATTTTCTGAAATGATTTCAAGCCAATCAATGGGTGGTTTATCGTCAAGAATTTTTTGGTAATGTGCTGTGCGCAGACCGATGCCGATGCCAAGATTAGTGAAGCCATTAAATTTATTTGCTGGCATGGGCAATTCTCCAAGATATTGAGACACTCATGATAAGGACAGACAAGCACCAAAGTGTTGTCTGTCCTTATTTATTGAGTAGTTACTTGGTTTCTTCCTTGCCTTTGCAACCGTTTGCACCTTTGCAAGAGCCTTTTTCAGAAGCTTTCTTCTCGCATTTTTTACCAGCTTTCTTGGCTGATTTCTTTTCGGTCTTGGTGGTTTTTGTGGTTGTAGTAGATTCGTCCTTAGTTTCTTGTGCACAAACTGATCCAGCTAGTAAACCGGTCATAGCGGCTGTAACTAACATGGCTGTGGTTGCTTCTTTGATTTTCATCGTTTATTTCCTTATTACACTAGTGATAACAAAAAATGCATTCATCTTTGGGATGTGAACAATGAAGTCAGGTTTGACCTCATGCTATTGCCACCAAATAATGGTGAATAAAACCCCATGTGAAAGCACTTCTAGTAAGGGTAACCGCTTATTTACTCTTGTCCATTAGTAAATGCTAATAAAAGTAAAGATCAGTTTGAAATAGGCAATACGTAAGGGCCGCTGGGATTTTCAATTTACAAAAAACTCTACAAAAAAAGTAACTTGAGAAGAATCACAAAGCGTGCTTGCAAAGGGTTTTCAAAAAAGAAACATGTGTGTAAGGGTAGTATAGTCAAGGAGCACAAGGTATTTACAAGCAGATCTCGACATATTCACAGCCTAAAAATGGCTAGAATAATGTGAGCCAGCGAGAGGATAAAAATGTCTCTTGGTAATTTAAATAAGTCGGCCTTAATCGGCAGTGTTATGTCCTTTGCTCTTATTTTCAATAATTTGTCTTGTGCTGCAACGGCAAGAGAGAAGAAGGAAATAGCCATGATTAATAGCCGCCATTTAATTGCACTGCCAAGCAAAGCCAGGGTAATTGATTTAACTCAAACGCTTAATACAAGCGTACCCACTTATGATGGTCATTCAGGAGAATTCAAATACGAAACTTTGTCCACCATAACTAAAGATGGTTACGGTTCCGGGGCATTTTTTACCCATGAGCATTTAGGTACCCATATAGATGCGCCGGTTCATTTCTGTCCTAGCGGGGTCTCTGTTGACAAACTTGATCCAAATAGTCTGGTTCTGCCAGTAGTGGTGCTGGATGTGCGGGATGAAGTGAAGAAAAATCCCGATTATGTGCTTGATGTCCAGAAAATCAAAGAATTCGAAAAGAAAAATACTATCCCGGCTCATGCTGCTGCACTACTGTTAACTGGCTGGAGTAAACGTTATTTTATTGAGGCGCAATATCGCAATCCTGATAACAAGGGTATTATGCATTATCCAGGCTTTTCAGTAGATGCTGCTAAGTACTTAATTGATCGGCATAAGATCGCTGCACTCGGGATTGATACGCTCTCCATTGATTTTGGCCCAACGGAAGAATTCCCCGTTCATAAATTAGTTTTGTCGCAAGGGTTATTTATGGTAGAAAATCTTACTAATCTAGATCAATTACCCAGTTGTGGGGCAGTAGCCATCTTTGCACCCCTAAAAATCGAAGGTGGCACCGGTAGTCCTGCTCGTGTCCTAGCTCTAGTGCCTTAGTTGATCGGTTCCAGGAATTAGCTCGTACTTGGATTTATATTGTCTCCGGGATTAGCTATACCCAGTCAGTGCTTACAAATAGAAATCGGGGCGAGAGGATTTGATATTTATTGTCACCAATAGTCCGTTTGAGTCCTTTGTTTGGTATAGATTTTTGTAGTTTAGTTGCCCCATCCCCTTAGTAGGACTAGCGGACGGCACAGTTGATTTGTAATCAAATAATGACTATAATGACTATAGTGACCCAAATTGAGGATAATTTATGACATCAGAGGTCTGGACAGTTGCTGAGGCTAAGGCAAAATTTAGCAAAATTATAGATCAAGCTCAGTCAAAAGGACCGCAAACTGTCACTAAAAATGGACGAATCACAGTTGTAATTGTGTCTGCTGAAGAATGGGAGCGCAAATCTAAGCGAGTCGGAAGCCTTGCTGAGTTTTTTGTTCACTCACCATTGCGCAATGCTCACCTGAAAATCACGCGCGCCAAAGGCGCTCCTCGAAAGGTTGTTTTGTGAATTTTTTGCTTGACACAAATGTTGTTTCCGAATGGATCAAACTACGTCCTGATGTTGGGGTAGTAACTTGGCTGAATGAATGTGACGAAGATCGTATATTTCTCAGTGTGGTTACAGTTGCAGAGCTGCGCCACGGCATTGAACATATGTCCCCAGGTACACGTCGCGAGCGCATAGATAAGTGGTTCAGGGAAGAATTACTTTTGCGTTTCGAAGGACGTCTACTAGGCGTTGATGTGCATGTGGCTAATGTCTGGGGAATTTTCATGGCACGTGTAAAATCATCCGGACGCTCCGTAGGTCCGATGGACGCTTGTATAGCCGCCGTTGCCGAGCATCATGGACTTGCACTCGTAACCAGAAATGTGGCTGACTTTAAAGCATTCAAAATTAAGGTGATTAATCCGTGGACTGGCAGTTAGCACATCAAGGTCTGTGACTTTCCCCATTCCTTAGATTCATATGACTAATGTGCGTTCAGAGGCTGACAAACTTTTACCCATGTGTCCGGGCCAGACACTTTTAATGAAAATTGGGGCGAGAGGATTTGAACCTCCAGTTTATCGTCATCGATAGTGGGTTTGATGCCTTTTTAGGTGTATATTTTTGTAGTTTACATAACTTGGAGTGATTGGAGCGGATGCATTGTATTTGACATCAAATGATGATAAAATTAGTGTCAAGTATCGGAGGTTTTATATGCGAACGACATTGGCTATTGATGACGAACTTGTGGCTAAGGCCCAGTTCTACACAAAATTTAAGCAAAAATCTCGTCTAATCCATGAGGCACTTAAAGCTCTTATTGAACGTGAAAGCGCCCGACGGCTGGCGCGTCTTGGTGGCAGTGAACCGCATTTGAAGGCACCACCACGGCGGCGAGTGGTGCGTCCATGATTTTGGCGGATACATCAATCTGGATTGATCACTTACGCTCGAATAATAAGGCACTTGGTTCGTTTCTCGACTCAGAAAGAGTTCTAATACATCCGTTTATCATTGGGGAACTCGCCTTAGGCAACTTGCGTCAACGCAAAACTGTTCTGGTTGCTCTATCCGATTTGCCGTCTATTAGCATGGCGACTGACGCGGAGATACTTCATTTCATTGATCGTTATGAATTGTTTGGACGGGGCATTGGATATATTGATGCTCACCTGCTTGCAGCAGTCCAATTTACCCCCGGGGCTTATCTATGGACAAGTGACAATAAACTGCACGAAGTGGCTGATGAATTAAACTTGGCCATGAAGCCAAACCGTAGAACTTGAACTTAAGCACTCAATTGAAAATGGTGCTTTGAGGGAAATTAAAAGGAGGTAAAAAAGATGGCTAGCTGCATACTAAAAACCATACACGAGTCTGCAAAAGATCTCTATAAAGCGGGGGTCATGGATAAGCAAACTATGCGCAAGTTTGATGCCCTTTGCCTTCCCGTACTTAAAGAATACACACCCAAACAAATCCGAAAAATACGGAAACGGTGCGGGGCAAGCCAGGCTGTTTTTGCCGCTTATTTTAATACTGCCAGATCAACAATACAGAAGTGGGAACATGGTGCAAAAAGTCCTAATGGCACTTCCTTAAAGCTCCTAAATATAGTAGACGCCAAAGGCTTAGCTGTCCTAAGCTAACAAAGCAATAATTCGGCTTGACCCGGCGGCAAATTTTTTTGTTTGCTAACTTTGCCGAAAATGCAATCGAACTCAGTCTGTTATTAGTTGATATTTGGATACTTTGCCGTCCTTAAAGCTAATGACTAGCCAAACGCTATCCAGGGATATAGGTCCTGGTTCGGGACCAAGCCAATAACGTAAATCCCAGTCAGTAAAGTACTCAGTATCCGACTGCGGGCCGAGAAGGTTTAAGATCTGAGCTTTGTCCATGCCTAGCAAATTATATTTATGAATTAAATCGCTATACATCAAATATCGTGTCCTGTCGTTGGCATATAATTTCGACTGGGCCCACTTTTGCTGATCAAATTGTTGAGACATCCAGGGAACATATTCCGGATAAAATAAATAGACAAACAAAGCGACGGAGCCTATTCCACCAACTAGCAGGATCGTTCCAGTTATTTTGATCAGTCTCAACAACCATATCTTGAGATTTTTCGGAATTTTTATCATAAGATTACATATAGAATAGACTTTATTATTATAGACTTGTGCCCTTGCTAACAGAATTGTGTTATTAACGATTCGGGTTATTTATGCCAATTATTTTTGGAGCAGCGACACCAAGGATAACCTGCTTCAACATCTAATTACGTATCCTTAATTTCGGTAATTGTTAATCGGCCGCAACAAAAATTTTTTTAACTTATATATACTCGAAACGTTCATTCTGTGCGGCTGCACAGCTTTTCTAAAATCGGGGCGAGAGGATTTGAACCTCCGGCCTTCCGCACCCGAAACGGACGCGCTACCAAGCTGCGCTACGCCCCGACAAGTGAATTTTATCACAGCCGTTACTCAGCCATTAGGGTCACGTTGCCGCCGCTTTCATGTCCTTGGTTAAGGGCGAGTTTGGCATGTGACAGAACTACCTTGCCATCATTGTCCATAGTATCGACAAATTGGCACAAACCTATGCTTATCGTAACATTTGTAGGCTCATTACTGATATTGAAAGTTGATGCTTGAATAAGAGTACGAGCGCGCTCAGCAAACTCAATGGCTCCTCCCTTATCTGTCACTGTTAGTACAATGGTAAATTCATAATCTCCCGTGCGAGCCGCGACATCAGATGAGCGCATTTGCGTAGAAATATGCCTAGTTACCGCCGCCAGAAGTTGCTCGCTGGAGTCTTTACCTAACGATTCTTTCAAGGCTTGATAATTGTCCAATTCGGCTAGTGCGATGGTGAAGGGAATTCCATACCGTCTTGCCTGCCGAATAGCAGTTTTAAGAAACTCCTTTAAATATGCCGGGCTTTTTAAATCAGTGAGAGGGTCAGACAAAGACAGCTGCCGTAATAGCTCTTCTTTTTCTTTCAACTTGTCCCTAAGCTCTTTCTGCTTCAGTTGTCCTTTGACGCGAGAGATAAGCTCACGGGGGTCAAATGGTTTGAGAACTATGTCATAATCACTTAGATCATCATCAGTTAGTTGCATAGCCTTGCTGGCTTGTTCCCTACTGCCCAAAAATATCAAGGGGACGTCACGTGTTTTCTCGTCGGCACGCAAACGATTCATAACTTCCACGCCACCCATAAGAGGCATATTAATGTCAAGAATAATTACATCCGGGGTGCGCACCTTGCAGGCTGCAATAGCCTTAAAGCCATCATGGGCAACAACAGCTTTGTAGCCCGCACTTTGCAGCACTTCGGAAATGACCAGGGTTAGCGACTGATCGTCATCAACTACTAAAATACTGGCGCCGGTTATCAATTTGGGTACTCACTTTAACGGTAAATAGTAAACAGTCCTCTAGATTACTCCTATCGTGATAATAACCGCTTGCCTTCTTTTCAACAACACAATTTCAATTTCTGTTTGAAAGAATGATAATTTGTTCGTTACCCGGGACTGATTCTAGTTCAGCATGGGCAATTGAAATTAATTGATTAGCATCCATTAGCCTGGACAAGTCGATAATTTTTGCGCCGCCAAAAATCACGATATTAGGAATAGTTTTTCCCGCATCCCCCCAATTGGAAAGGCGATTGACCATCTCTTCTAAGGCAGCCGTCACTAAGTTTTTTTCTGTCAGGATTGCTTCAGAATCTTGGGCTTGATAGCGAATCACACCTTTATTATCAACAATGCGCAAAGCCCTTTGTGGTCTTTGCCAAAACCTACCATGGTTATTTTCAATTGATTTATAGACAGTAAAAAAGTCTGTCCGTAGGTCAATTTTTACTTCCTGCTCAGAAAGATGCATAGAAGTTGCCACTGTTCTCGTTATCTCTTGCTGCGTAGGGGGCTTTCCTAGTAAATGTGGATCTACAATAGAAGTGGCACCGTTGGCAGTAGCACGCACAATATTTGTTTGAGAATCAATTTCAACGAACACTTGTATTGTGGTAGGATCAGCACCCATGTGTTGCACTGCCAAATATGCTTGCTGGCGCAACTTTAAAATATCTTCTTGCGACGGTTTTACTATTTGTCTTTCTACGGTTTCTTGTATGAGTGCTAAAGCTACCCCAATGGCAGAAATAACATCTGCTCTATCAGCTAACACGAAGCGAGTTTTTAAATTGTGAGCCAAATATGGCACAATTGCCGCTGCACCACCGCCACCGCCATAAAGAGTAAGTGTATGCTTATCTAATTTTTGTGCTTTGATAAATTCATTAATTATGGGCTGGCAGGCCGAACTTGCTAAATCTAAATAATCATTGGCACATTCAGCTGGCCGACGATTCATGTTTGTGCCCAGAGCAGTAAACGCTCGCTCAACGGATTGCCTGTAGCCTGATGCAGGATCGCTATTGGGGACAAGGTTAAGATAATTTGCTGCGCAGGTAGTTGTAATAGCTATTTTGGATGAATTATCTTTGCTGGTCAAAACAATATAATCACTTGTATCATGTGCTTTTGGGGCAACAAACTCAATCCCACAATTGCCAATATTATCGGTAAAAGCGGCATAGCCAAGTCCGGCAATGTGAGCACTGCGCGGGCCAAGATGATTGATACGTTTGGCATTGCCACGCGCCAGTGAGCCACCGGCAACACCTATGGTGCGAACATCAATTGTTCTCATATGAAGCCTGTGCCCACCAATTTCGGCATAACGCAATCGAGCGCGGCCATTTCTAATTGCTGAGATATCTGTGCTGGTACCGCCTACTTCTAAGAAAATGCCATCAGAAATACGCAAAAACATCGTTGCCGCAGCTACGCCAGCAGCTGGACCGGACAACATGGTTAAGATAGGACGCTCGCGCATAGCCTTAATATCCATCACTCCGCCATCAGAACGCATGATCATCAGCGGTGCTTTAATGCCTGCTTCCTGCACTGCCTTTTCTGTAAGATTTGCCGTTTCTAACATTTTTGGTATCATGGCAGCATTTAAAGCTGCCGTGCGTGTCCTTGTGCGCAAACCATATAATTTGCTGATAGCACTGCCAGTAGTGGCACATAATCCAAGCTCTTTTGCTATTAAAAGAGCAAAGTCCTCGTTGCTTGGATCATCTACCGAGAAAGCTTCACTAATAACAAACGCCTCAGCCCCCGCTTGTTGTAAAGCTCTGAACGCGTTGCTAATAGTATTTTTATCAATACCTTTTGAGGTATTAATAAAGTAGTGGCATGTCCTTAAAAAATGTCCGTGACCTAAAGGGATTTTCCCTAATTTTGTTTCTCTTTTTGCTAGCCAGCTCGTAGGACCGTTTCCCATACTTAAAATACCAACTACCGCCACATCTCCCTCTAAAAGAGCATTGGTTGCTTGGGTTGTACTGTGAGCGATAAACGATACACTTTCTGGTCCAATGTTTAATTCGTTCAGTAATTTTTTTAGAGTTTGAATTACTCCTTCTGCCACACCTGTTTTTGATTGGTGTGTTGTTGGTACTTTCACCTGACCAAGAATATCCAGAGAAGCAGCATCAATAGCAACAGCATGAGTAAAAGTCCCACCCACATCAATTCCTAATCGTATCGTTGTAGATGGCATATTACTTATTTAGATAGCCTAATCCACATGCTAGGGTAAGTCCAAAAATAACAGCAGTCCAGGCATAGGGTAATGTTTTACGCAAAAGCGCCTGGGTGCTGGTGCCCAAATAACTAGCTATCCAAATATTGTGTGTATTAGTTGGATCACAAATGCCTTGTATTTGCCCAACAGACATTAGCATGCCCATAATTGCTGAGCTGGAAATTACTGCTGCCTTTTGTAATAGAGATACTAAGCCGCTTCCCATGCCCCAAATGCTAAGCGGTCCTCGATATAAAGCTAGTGGAGCCAGAAGAGTAAAGACTATTATATATTGCAATTTTGTTCTTGGAATACAATCTTGTAGTATCGGCGTTATGTTTTGGGCGAAACTAGGGTGTTGGACAGCGGTGATTAGCATGCCAATGCCAATCATTAGTACTATAACTGGTACCACAGTAGTTATGCCTTCAATAATTGACTGATTGAGAACTTTAATGGAATCAGAACGCCAGGAAGCAAGAACAGCGTATATAATACCGGCCACAAAAGCAGGAATAAATGGCCACTGGAAAAATAGCACCAAACACAAAGCAATAAAAGGTGTGAAGTAGACAATTAAGGGTAAGTCTGTTTTCTTGTAGCGAGCACGGAATAAAGCATAGGCTATTAACAGGCAAAGTATAACCGAGCAACTTTCTATAGATAATTGATTAGGCGAAGATGCGAACGGTTGATTGTTAGCTGAATAAAAAAGAGCATGTGTTTTAAGATAATTGACTGCAAAAAATCCGCAGATTACAATAAGACCACTTATTGCTGCATATAGTATATTTTTCTTGTCTTTTAGTTCTTTCGCAAGAAAAATAATTATTATCGCCAAAGACACAAAAGCAAAATTGGAGACAAAATGGATAATTTGTTCTTTGGGAATATTGAGAACGTCCATATATAATTGCCAACCAACCATATTGAACATGCCACCGAGACTGATACCGAATAAGAATAAAGCACCTGCTGTTTGATTAGTGATACCTAGCGATAGTAGGACAGGCAGAATAATCGTTCCTACCATAATCACTGCTCCCAGTCCGCCTAAAGTGGAGAATAGAAGAGCAGTGATCAGTGTCAAAATTAAGCCTAGTAAAAAGCGATTGTCTCCGGCAAATTCTGCCACAAGTTTTACAATTGCCTTAGCTATGCCCAAACGGTTTAGTAGATCGGCTAATACGCTACCAAACATGGTGGTGGTATATGCGGTGCTAAGCTTGAGAGATCCTTTGCCGAGAACCTCAGTCAAAATATCATTAGCTGGTACTCCACCAATTATAGAAAGAGCAACTGCCATAATCGGTAAAGCTAATAATGCAGAGAGCTTTTTACGGTAGATGAGAATTGCCATCAACACGTATGCGATTAAAGAAATAATGCCGGTTAACATGAATCTATTGTGATTATTCTGACTAATCTATGGCTTCTGTATATCTTTCTTCTATACTGCATAAGCAGAAAATATTAGGCTTAGAATAGCAGATTTACCATATTGTGCGCTGTATACTGGAATAATGGATATGATGAATAACTCTTCTATAATCTGGCGGCCGCAAGGTGAATATTTAGCAAGTCGCGTAGCTGATTTTGCTAAACGGCAAGATATAGATGCGCAAGATTGGCGAGCATTGATTAAAAGATCCACTGAGGATATTGAGTGGTTCTGGAATTCGTTTTTGACTTATGCGCAAATGCAATGGTCAATGCCATATCACACTTTATTCGATCAAAGCAAAGGATTACCCTGGGTGAATTGGTTTCTTGGCGGCAATACTAATATTTCTTATAATTGTTTGGACTGGCATATTCAGCTTAATGAGAGCGCTGATCAGACTTTTCAAAATCTGGAACAGCCTCGACCCTTCAGAAACTTCTCTCGAAGAAAAGTTGGACCCGAGCATTTATCCTCAATCTGGGAAAACGAATCGGGTCAATCTCGACAATTAACATACGGTGAACTCAATTTATTAGCCGGTAAAGTTGCTGCACTTTTGAAACAATTAGGTGTCAATAGCGGAGACGCTGTTGGTATTTATATGCCGATGGTACCGGAGGTACTGGCCATGCTCTTTGGTTGTTTTAAATTAGGAGCTGTAGCTGTACCGGTATTCAGTGGTTTTGGCCCAGAAGCATTAGCTAAACGCATGCAGGATGCCCAGGCTAAAGTGATTTTCACTGCTGATGGCGGCAAACGCCGGGGTAAACTTTTAGAACTTAAAAAAGATGTTGATCAAATGCGTGATACCGTCAGATCATTAAAGCATGTGGTTGTACTTAAATATTGTGACAACAAAATAGATTGGTCGCACGAGTTTGATATCTGGTTTGATCAAGCGATTGAAAAAATATCTCCCGTGGCAACCCAATATGATTTATCAGCTGAACACCCCTGTCTTTACTTGTATACATCAGGAACTACGGGAAAACCGAAAGGCACGGTGCATACCCATGGCGGGGCTATGGCTCAGATTGTCAAAGAACTGGGATTAGTCTTTGATGTACAAAGTACAGATAGATTTTTCTGGTTGACTGATATTGGTTGGATGATGGGACCATGGGAAATGATCGGTGTTTTATATTGGGGTGGCACTTTAGTTATGTATGATGGGGCTCTAGATTATCCAGAGCCGGATAGGCTTTGGCAGTTTGTCGCTAAGCATCGAGTAAGCACTTTAGGAATAAGCCCAACGGCAATTCGCATTTTAAAAGCAGAAAGTGATCATTTAATTTCAAAACATGATTTATCCTCACTGAAATATCTTGGTTCAGTAGGCGAGCCCTGGGATTATGAAAGCTACATGTGGTTTTTTAATCGAATTGGACATGGACGCCTGCCAATCCTGAATATTTCAGGCGGCACTGAATTAATTGGCTGTCTTCTTACACCTTTGCCGACAATGCCACTGCCAGCATGTTCTTTAGGAAGCAAGGGCTTGGCTATGGACGTAGATGTTTATGATGAAGGGGGCACTAGTCTTATTAACACGATTGGACATTTAGTGTTGAAGCAACCAGCACCATCTTTAACGCGTGGCTTTTTGGGAGACAGGCAGCGTTATCTTGATACTTATTTTAGTCGTTATCAAAATATTTGGTATCATGGCGATTGGGCTATGCGCAATGATGATAATTATTGGTTTTTATATGGGCGCTCTGACGATACAATAAAAATTTCTGGTAAGCGTATTGGACCAGGAGAGATTGAGTCTGTCCTGATGGAGCATCCTGTGATAAAGGAAGCAGCCGCTATTGGTGTGCCTGATGAAATAAAAGGCGAGATTCTTGTTTGTTTTGTGGTTTTGCATCGAGATGTTACAGAGTCAGTCGAACTGGCGCAAGAAATAATCAAGCATGTTGCTACTAAATGTGGTGCTATAGTGAGACCCAAATGGGTATACTTTGTTGCTGCTCTACCTAAAACAAGATCAGGAAAGATTGTCAGGGGAGCGATTCGAAAAAAACATCTTGGTGAATCGATTGTCGATATATCATCTATTGAAAACCCGGACGCTTTACAGTCTATCCCTAAACTAAAAGCATAATTAAATAATTTACAAAGAGAATCATTCATTTTTATCTTATGTATAGTGTGAATGACCCTAGTGTATTGTGTAGTAGACGCTAGAATAGTCAATCCAAAAAGCGTCTTGGATTCTCGACATTTACTTATGGAAAGGAGTTTGAGTATGAAGCTATCAAAGCTCATTATGTTATCAGCGGCACTTTTATTGCAACAGTCTTCTGCTTTTGCCATCGGTTCTGAAAGTATTGTAAAGCGAAGTGAGACAGGGCTAACCAATGCTTGGAAGATAGATCCGGCTCATACAAGTGCACATTTCACTGTTAAGCATATGATGGTTTCCAACGTGCGTGGTGATTTTTCTAAAGTCTCAGGTACTGCCAATTACGATGGTAAGAATTTTGATAACAGTAGCGTCTTGGCAGTAATTGATGCGAGCACTGTCAACACAAATGAGCCAAATCGTGATCAACATCTAAAATCTGCTGATTTCTTTGATGTTGCGAAGTATCCAACTATCTCATTTAAATCTACAAGTGTTGAATCGCAACCGAATGGCTTTAAGATTATTGGCGATCTCACGATTCATGGTATCACTAAGACTGTAACACTTGAAGCAGAGTCGCTTCCGCCTGCTATCAAAGATCCCTATGGTAATTTACGCACAGGCACGGAAGCTAGAACTAAGATCAACCGTAAAGATTTTGGCTTAGCCTTTGACAAAATGCTTGATAATGGCGGTGCCTTAGTTGGTGACGATGTTGATATTACAATCGATGTCGAGCTTATTCAAAAGCCAGCCACAGCCGACAGCAAGAGCACACTCTAATTATACAGTTTGGTTTTCTAAGGTGCTATGTACTTGCCAATATCCGTTAAAGTATAGGAGGTACTTTATTAGTCAATTGCCAGGTGGCAACGAGAGTGGAAATTAGCCATAGAAGCGCAACAACGGCAAAAGCAAGTGTGATCTAAAGAAATACGAGTTCTGATTTCTTGTGATATTTTAGTTCCAGAGGTAAAAGCTTTTGCCAGACTGTTACTTAGCTGAGTGCCCTAGCGGAAGTAGTGCGGTCGGCTTTGTCTAGTGCGGCTACTCGTAATACACGCGAGCGACCGGCTTCTAAGACTAATAAAGCACCGTCTGCACTAAATGTGATACCAGTAGGATTGATTAATCCAGTGAGAAAAGTTTCAGCGTGACCTTCGCGATTGACACGTATGACATTGCCGGCACGCCCAGCTGTGACATAAAGTCTACCTAAGCTATCCATTGCCAAATTGCCATCGAAGCCATCAGCAAAATTAAACGCTTGTGAATCAGCAACAGTAATACGCGCTACTGTCGTTCCAGTTAGTGATCGTTTAACTGCCGTGCCGGTAGCATGCTCTAATCCCCAGAGAAAGCCTTCGTGATCTAAAAGTAATCCTTGCGTGCCTTGCTGGGTTCCAGCGGATAGAATTTTATAATCACCGTCTGCTTCCACTCTAAAAATACCGCCGGTTGTGTTAGGAAAATTAGCAACATAGAGTTCTTCTTGTGGACCTATAACTAAATCAGCCAAAAAGATTTCTTTATTGCTTTGTCCGTTAGCTAAGTGTGCTAGGACCCGGCCACTCTTGCTTGGATCGATGCGATAAATAGTGCCTTGAATGGTGGCAACATAAAGAACACCGCGACTATCAAAGCACACACCCGAGATTGTGCTATTGCCTCTAATGCGGGCATATTCGATTAAGTGTCCGCCGCCATCAATAAACCAAATACTGCCGTCGCAAGCAAAATAGATTCCACCTGGTCCTGAGGTCATGCGAGAAAAATGATCAGAGTGCGAAGAATTTAGTTGCGAAATAACTTTTACGCCGTAACCTTTCGGGGTATCGGGTAAGTCAACCGCCGCTGCTAGAGTAGACAAGAGTTTGTTGGTTTGCCCTTCATCAGCCTTCACTAATTCTTCTTCCTCGACCATATCGGAAGATGTAATGTCAATATGTAGTATTAAATGCAGTGGTACAAGTATTCGCCGCACATGAATTTGCCCATCGTTTTCGTGCGAATAAGATTCAACATCAATGTGGTCATGATCCACGTTTAGTACTCGTCCGGTAACGGTGTTATGACAACCCATACCGTACCAAATTTGAATTTTTTGACGGGTTTCTACAAATGCTTGTAGTCTAGTTCTAAAACTCATAGTGTTGCCATGACCCCCATTAGCAATTTGTCTAACTGTCTGACCAGCTAGCTTTGTCTACAATCAAAGCGTGATTCCAAAATTTTTCTAAATTGTAGAAAGTGCGCTCCCGCTCTTGCAAAACATGAATAATGATTGGACCGTAATCCAAAAGGATCCATCTGCTCTCCGCTTTTCCTTCTACTGTTAATGGCTGATAACCCATT
>Ga0207134_1131_pt1 | contig 21365 bp, 20 predicted proteins | sample Alteio_BWMinHeat_12_FD_153527 | JGI IMG/M metagenome (GOLD analysis project Ga0207134, IMG submission 153527) | Enriched cells from forest soil in Barre Woods Harvard Forest LTER site, Petersham, Massachusetts, United States -... | ecosystem: Environmental > Terrestrial > Soil > Temperate forest >... | reverse complement strand
AACTATTTGCAGGTCAAACCATCAGGTGGTCTTCATACAAAGATGATTCAAAAGCACGCATCTTATTAGTTGATAAGGTTGGTTTATTGATGAATTTATATGCTTATGGTCACATAGCCTGGATAGGTGGCGGCTTTGGTAGCGAAGGGGTACATAATGTTCTGGAAGCCGCAGTATTTGGAGTTCCATGTGCCTATGGCCCAATATTTCATCAATTCATAGAAGCTCAGGAGTTGATTGACAGCGGTGGTGCATTTACTATTTCCGACCCATATGTATTTGCTGCTAAGCTCAACACCTTGCAATCAGATATGAATGAATATGCCGCTGCTGTGAATGCTGCTAAAAATTATGTACGTTCAAAAGCAGGCGCTACAAATATTATCATGCATCACCAGGTGCTGAAGAATGCATTAAGTATGCCGTAAAATAATTCCACCGTTTCATTATCTGTTCTCCATCCATATTTTGTAGCAACGGTATTTTTTAGCCATTGTATGGCATCATCAAAGTTTTCGAAACTGTTTATTTCGTTCAGCACTTCTTCATAGATATCCTTATCATTTTCAAAAAGCTCATTGATGATGAGTAGCTTATCATTAATGCCAATTCGCCCTCTGATATCTTTTGCAAACTTAGGTGAGCTAGGTAAAGCAGCCGGAGTTTTAGGTAAATGTAAAGTATGTTTTTCCTGCTGTTGTATTTCAGGTGCAGTTTTAACTGGTGCCGAGGTAGCTGTCGGAACAGATGACCGGAAGGCCAAACTATTTTTCAATTGCAATAGGTCAGCATATAGCACACGTGTATAGTCCATCATTAGGTCTACTTCTATTTCAGTGTTCTTATCACCATTCTTAGCCAGTTCCCCTATCTTCCCCAAAAGGATCTCAATTCTTTGCATACATCCCGTTTATCCCCAAATTTACTAAATCAGAACAAAATCGAGTTGTCATTCCGATTCCGCCCTTCAGCGGAAGAGGAATTCCCTGAGCATTAGCAATTGGCATAATAAAGCAACCATTAAAACCCAACAACCCGGCAAATCCTTTAATCCCTTAAATTCCGGTTCAAATCACCCTTTAGTAACCTGGCCAATTCATTAATCCTAAAAATCGTGGTTCTACTAATTTTCATTTATTTTTGCTTCATGCAAAAAATTGCCCAAACCTTTTTTACCATATACTTCCTCCTTATTGCAACGCAACTCACCGCCCAGTCTGATAATTCCTGGTCGCTTCAACGTTGTGTGCAATACGCCCTCGATCATAATATCTCTATTCAGCAAGACGTACTAAATGCTCGCCTTGCTAAATATACCTTTATGCAAAGTCAGTTGGCACAACTGCCATCTGTCAATACCTCTGGCAACTATGGCCGTAGCTATGGTCGTTCCATCGATCCTACCAGCAACCAGTTCGTAAATGCAGATTATGACTTCGTTTCTATAAGCGGTACTGCGAATGTGCTTTTATTCGGCTGGTTCCAACAGCGTAATATCATCAACCGGAACAAATTCAGTATGAAGGCCTCCAATGCCGATCTGGATCAGTTAAAAGATGATGTATCATTGAATGTGGCTACTGGTTACCTTAGGGCCTTACTCGCAAAAGAGCAAATTCATACCAGCGAAAAACAAGTGGAACTCTCAAAAGCCCAGTACAACCAAACCAAAAGCTTTGCAGATGCCGGCCGCCTTCCTGAGTTGAACGTCGCTCAACTCGAATCTCAATTAGCAACAGATAGCTCCAACCTTATTACAGCTATCGCAAATTATACATCCGCTATTCTCGACTTGAAAACCATTCTCAACCTCGATTTCGATGCCCCTTTCGAGATCTTCGTTCCTGATGTGAAGGATGTAGACCAGACTGGCTTAGCCACTTATACTCCCGAACAGGTATATCAGCAGGCACATGGTCATTTTGGAGCTATAAAAAGTAGTGAATTTAAAGTGTCTGCTGCCCAAAGTTCATTGGCAGCCTCCAAAGGTGGTCTCTACCCACAGCTCTCCTTCGGTGCTCAGTTTGGTACCAACTGGGCTAGTACCTACAAATCATTACAGGGCTATTCTTTCACAAGCCTGCAGCCAAACGGGAGTGTTGCCTATAATTCAGCTTCCCATACTTATGATACAGTATACCAGCCAGGTATTTTACCTATATATCAAAATGTTTCATTGGCTAATCAGTTAAATAATAACTTCCGCCAGACCTATGCTTTATCTCTTAATGTGCCAATTTTCAATGCATGGCAAGGCCAATATGCGGTAAGACAAGCTAAGATCAATCTCAAAACGCAGGAGTTGAACCATTACCAGGCCGAGCTTACATTAAAACAAAATGTCTATAAGGCCTATAGTGATGCCCGCAGCTCCCTGCAGAAATACAATGCTGCCTTGCGTGCCTACGAAGCTGCTGCCCGCGCACTCGATTTTGCAAAAAAACGTTACGATCTCGGCTTAACCAATACAGTTGATTATCTTGTGACACAGAACGCCGCATATGCTGCTGAGTCTTCACTCAATAGCGCCAAATATGACCTCGTTTTCAAACTAAAGGTGATAGATTATTATTTAGGCAAGGAAATAAAATTGTAGTTATGCCCGATTTAAAGGAAGTATTGATAGAGGCCGCTCGCGAGGCAGGAAAAATTATCCATAGTTATTTCGAGGGTACTTTTATTATTGAAAATAAAGAAGGTATCAACAACCTTGTTACCGAGGTCGATAAACTCTCCGAGACTTGTATCATTGATATCATCAGGAAGAATTTTCCTTCTCATGCTATCATCAGCGAAGAGATTGGAGAACTTAAAAAAGACTCTCCTTATCAGTGGATAATAGACCCGATAGATGGTACAGTTAATTTTGCACATTCAATTCCTATTTGTTGTGTTAGCATTGCTATCAAGCATAATGACGACTTGCTTTTAGGTGTGGTCTACAACCCTATTATGAATGAATTTTTCTTTGCTGAAAAAGGTAAAGGTGCTTTTTTGAATGACAGGCCTATAAAAGTTTCTAAAAAAACAGACTTTAAAAAAGCATGCCTCGTTACTGGCTTTCCATACAGGTGGGCATACGATGCCACTCATCCTATAAAAGTATTTGAACGTTTCGTGCTAGAAGGCTTGCCGGTAAGGCGTCTTGGCTCTGCCGCCATAGATCTTTGTTGGGTGGCATGTGGTAGGTTCGATGGTTTTTGGGAATACAATCTCAACTCATGGGATCTCGCTGCAGGTTATCTTATCGTTCAGGAAGCTGGTGGCCGCATCACCAATTTCGATGGTGCCCCATACAGTGTTTTCGATAAAGAAACACTTGCAACAAATGGCCTCATACACGAGGAAATGTTACAATTGATTAAGAAATAAAAATTGATAGTTAAATGAGTGAAGAACGTACAGAGATTAGTGATCTGGGTGAATTTGGTTTAATAGACCACCTCACAAAAAACAATGAGATAACACAGGCTGGCACAATTCTAAGTGTGGGCGATGATGCTGCTGTTATCGATAGCTTCGGCAAACAAACAGTAATTTCAAATGACCTTCTTTTAGAAGGTATACATTTCGATCTGGCATACACCCCATTAAAGCATTTGGGTTATAAATCAGTAGTGTCAAACCTGTCAGATATTTACGCCATGTTCGCCACACCTACTCAAATTGTTCTGGGTTTAGGAATATCAAATCGTTTTTCGGTTGAGGCGCTTGATGAGTTTTACGAAGGTGTGTATGCTGCTTGCGATAAATACAATGTAGACCTGGTAGGTGGTGACACATCAAGTTCACTTCGTGGTTTTGTTATCAGTGTTACGGCCATTGGTGAGGTGGTGGAAGGTAAATTCGTTACACGCAGCGGTGCTAAAACAGGCGACCTGCTATGTGTATCTGGCGATCTGGGTGGTGCTTATATGGGCCTTCAGTTATTAGAGCGCGAAAAACGTATTTTCATGGAGAGCCCAGGTGTGCAACCTGATCTTGAACAAAAAGCTTATGTCATTGGTCGTACCTTAAAGCCCGAACCTCGCGCCGATATCGTTTCCTGGCTTCAGGAGCATAACATCACCCCAACTTCGATGATCGATATTAGCGATGGGTTAAGCTCTGAGATCCTGCATATTTGCAAGCAAAGCAATGTAGGTTGCCTGCTATATGAAGAGAAGATACCTATGCACGAGGAGACTAAAATGACAGCTCTCGATTTTAATTTAGACCCTACAACCTGCGCATTGAGTGGGGGAGAGGATTATGAATTGTTGTTCACTGTTAAGCAAGATGATTATGAAAAACTGGTTTTAAATGAAAATATAAGTGTCATTGGTTATATGACCGATAAGCCCGGCGAAACCATACTTTTGACCAAAGGAGGCAATAAACACCCTCTTAAAGCGCAGGGATGGAATGCATTTAACCACTAAAAAAATTAAGCTTTATCTATAAAAAGTAAAGATTTTTTGTATTTTAGACCTAAATTGTAACTATACAAATGAAGTTCTGGAAAGAATCACTTTTAACGGCCTTTGGTTTTATTGCTATCGCTTCTACGGTACTTTACCAATCCTGCACTCCTGATCAATGTGCTAGTGTAAATTGTTACTATGGTGCAGTATGTAATGCCGGTGTTTGTAATTGCGGCCCTGCCTACGAAGGAAGCGACTGTAGCAAATTGGCTATCACCAAATTTATTGGTACCTATACTGGTACAAGCTCTTGCGATGGTAACCCTGTTATGGAAGATACTGCAGACGTTTACATGGTAGGTCCCAAAGATCTTAATGATGTGAAAGTCGTGCTGCATAGCAACAACATAGTGCTTTCTGGTACTATTATAGCTGGTAGTTTAGATATTACTGTTCCTGATAGTGGTTATGGCGATTATTCAAGACACTTACAACTTTCATTAACTAATGGTACCAAACTTACTGTTTATAATGAGCAGCATTTCCTGGGTCCTAAATTAGAACAAGAGAAGTCTATCTGTACTTTTGTAGGCAATAAGCCGATGAAATAAGAGTTTTATGATATTTTTAATAACGCCGGGCCTTCGTCCGGCGTTATTGTTTTAGCAAAATGTAATAGATTTGCCCCATGTCAATAAGTGTTACTTCACTCACTAAAATATTTGGTACGCAGCGTGCTGTAGATAATATTTCTTTTGAACTCAAAAAAGGAGAGATAGTTGGTTTTCTTGGTCCTAATGGTGCGGGTAAATCAACTACTATGAAAATGATCACCGGTTATTTGCCCCCTACTTCTGGTACTGCCGCTGTTTGCGGATTTGATGTTCAGTTGCAACCTATGGAAGTGCGCAAACGTGTTGGTTATTTACCGGAATCCAATCCGCTGTACTATGATATGTATGTACGTGAATACCTTGGTTTTACTGCGGGCATACACAAGCTGGATAAACCAACAGCACGTATCAACGAGATCATTGGGCTTACTGGTCTTGGTAAAGAATCGCATAAAAAAATAGGAACGCTTTCTAAAGGATATAAACAACGCGTTGGCCTGGCACAGGCTATGCTACACAACCCCGATGTACTCATTCTCGATGAGCCAACTTCCGGTCTTGACCCTAATCAGATCATCGAGATACGTGATCTGATAAAACATATTGGCAGCGAAAAGACTGTGTTGCTTTCTACCCATATCATGCAGGAAGTACAGGCTATGTGTAGCCGTGTTATCATAATCAGCAGTGGTAAGATAGTAGCCGATGATGAGATTGGTAAACTGCAACAACTCAATACTACTGCTGCACTCCTTGTTAGCTTTGAGACAACTGTACCACAAGCATTGTTCAGCCAACTAACTAAGACCACTAAGGCTGAAAAACTGGATGAGCTGCAATGGCGCCTGTATTCTGAGACCCCTGAAGAATTGCGTAAAGAAGTAATGCAATGGGCTATTAAGAATGATCTCAGCATCCGTTCTTTACATACCGATGCCCAGTCTTTGGAAGATGTGTTCAGGGTATTAACGAAATAATTTTCTCCGTTTATAAAGGGTAAAAAAGGAGCCAATTGGCTCCTTTTTTATTATTGTCGAGTACTTGCTGTCTGTTATGGGAAAATACCGAGTTCTTCGTAAGCAACACCTACTTTGTTGATAGCGCAGATGAATGCTGCAGTACGCATATCTGTAATGCCGAGTTCCAAAGTTACTTCGCGTATCTCGTGGTAAGAACCGATCATTGTATCTTCAAGACCTGAGTATACCAGATCCACTTCATCAGGACCGTGAAGGAGCAGTGTGCGCTCTACATCACTTACTTTTTTACCGGTCAGGCCTTCTACTGTTTTCAGTATAGAGCTGTTCTGGTTTTCACTGAAACGTTTGTCCATACGGCCAAAACGTACATGGCTCAGGTTTTTCAACCATTCGAAGTAAGATACAGTTACACCACCTGCATTCAGGTACATGTCTGGTATTACTATTGTGCCTTTTTGGTTCAGTATCTCGTCAGCTTCAGGAGTTAAAGGTCCATTAGCACCTTCACCAATTATCTTAGCTTTGATCCTTGCAGCGTTACTTCCGTTGATAACATTCTCAAGAGCTGCCGGTATCAGGATATCGCAATCCATTTCCATTGTTTCTGCACTTACTGCAATATTGGTAGCGCCGGGATAGTTCAGTAATGAACCTGTTGCTTTGCGGTGATCTACCACTTTGTACAGGTCAAGACCATTCTCATTATAAATACCACCTTCATATTCTGCAAGGCCTACAATGATAGCGCCATTATCGTAGAAGAATTTGGCAGCGTGGAAACCCACATTACCCAAACCCTGTACTATTACTTTTTTACCTTCAATACCTGTCGTTAAACCCAATTTCTTCATGTCTTCAGCAGTGTTGCACAGCTCGCGTACTCCATAGTATACACCAAGACCTGTAGCCTCTGTACGGCCACGAACACCACCTTGTGCTATTGGCTTACCTGTTACACAACCCATAGCATCTACTTCACCCGGTTTCAGAGAAGCGTATGTATCAACGATCCAGCTCATTTCGCGTGCGCCTGTTCCGTAATCCGGTGCAGGTACATCGATACCAGGGCCAATGAAGTTTTTCTTCACCAGTTCTGATGCATAACGGCGGGTAATTTTTTCCAGTTCGAAAGGTGTATAATTTTTAGGATTGATCTTGATACCACCCTTAGCACCACCAAATGGTACATTCACAATAGCACATTTGTAGGTCATAAGTGCAGCAAGCGCCATTACTTCATCCTGGTTCACATCCATGCTGTAGCGGATACCACCTTTACAAGGAAGTTTGTGATGAGAGTGTTGTACACGATATGCTTCAATTACTTCGATCTTATCGCCGATACGTACCGGGAATTTCATTTGATAAACCGAGTTACAGGCTTTGATCTGTTCCAAGATACCTTTTTCAAATCTAGTGTACGATGCTGCTTTATCAAAGTTGCGTTCTACGCCACGAAAAAAACTATACTCGTGGGCTTTTGCAGGTACGGCAGTTGCTGTTTCCGACATATTGATTTTTTTATAAAATTTATTATGATTGTTGTTTTTCTAATTTGGCTATTTTCCTGTCTAGGCGTACCAGGTAAACAATGATCCCCGCAAAGATAGTGGCTAATACTAAAACCACAACGTAAATTTTGCCTTCAGCGCGCATCTTATCTGCCATTTCAGGCGCTTCGCCTTGTGCTTTTGCCATTAGGACTACAAGCAGGAATAATACAGAGAGTAAGCTGGTTTTACGCATCTTTTTTATTTTTTTCAAAATCGAACTGGAATGTATTTTCTTTTTTGAACTGTAACATCGTTAAGCGGATCTTAAGGCTCGATATCCAGAGGCCCAGTAGTATCCATCCCATTACAGCTGTATAAAACACCTTGCGCATATCATTGTCAAGGTCGTAACCACTAAATGCAGGATTGCCGCCATTGCCGGGGTGCAGGGAGTCCCTCATCCTTGGCAATATCATGATAAGTGGGATCATCATGGCATAAGCGAAAATATTATATACGGCGCTCACTTTGGCACGTTTATCTTCATCTTTTATACCACCACGAAGAATGGCATAAGCAAAATAGATAAGCATACTAATGGCAGTATCTGTTTGTTTAATATCATTACTCCAAGCCTGACCCCAAGTGAATTTGGCCCATTCCATGCCTGTTACCAAACCCAGTATGCTAAAGAAGATACCGGTATTGGTGATCTGCGAAGCATAGATATCGTCCTGCAGCTTGCCGGTACGCAGGTACTTAAGGGAGTAGTAGAACGACATGGTATATAGCAACATCATCGTAAACCACATAGGTACGTGGAAATACAGGTTGCGAATGGTCTCATTCAATATATTGAGTCGGGGAACCGGCATCAGGAAACCGCCTATAACGGTATATGCCAGAAGGATCACGCAGAGTACTTTCCACCAGGATTGGCGCATAAGTAGTGTTGAAATTTTGACAAAAGTAAGCAATTGATTGTTAGGTTCATAGTGTATGTGTAAATCGTTGATAAGTTGATTGGTTGATATGTTGATAAGTTTTTATGTAGTGCTGTAACTTTAAGGCATATAAGGATAAAGTTTATCTCAACCTTTTTTGCTCTCTAAATATATCCTACCAATAAAACTGATACTGGCCAAAACAATACCTGAACTGAAGAGTAGCGAACTATCGAACCAATGCCCGAATTTAATGATGCAGGCTGTAATGAGCAAGAGTAGTGATACAAGGCTTAGCAAACGAAAAAATGGATACATCAAACAAAAATACTAATTAGTATCACCTAAAATGCCAGGGCCACCCGCCCCGGCATTTAGTTGTGGATTAAAACAACTGGTTCCCTTGGTTATGAATGGCTTCTTTTTACGGAATTTATAAGGGCTAATGCTATCTTAGATGCATCACTCGCAAGCTCCGACTGACATTTGATCTTCAACACCACACCCGGGTATGATTTGAAAGGTATATCCTTAAAGAACAGCATATTCAGGTTACGAACTTTGCCGTCATTCCAGCCTTCCATAAAGAAATACACACCTTTTTCGCCATTATCAAGGTCGGTGCATACGTATTTTTCAAGGTTGGCATCTGTTTTTTTGATCTGGTCGTGCAGCAGGCCCGCAATGGTTTTGGCATCCATATCATTGATATTGGTAATAGCCCTGAGCGTAAAAGAAAGGTCGTCGGTTACTTTTATATTCACCAAAAACTCTTCAGCTGTCGATACATCATCGATGGTGAAATTGTTGGGATAATTAAGTGTGATACCATAGCGCTCGTTGGTATAATCCACCCATTTTACGGTAGATGACTGAGCAAATGCTTTTGTAGCAAAAAAACAAGCTGCCAGTACAGCCAGGACGAATATTTTTCTAATAGCCTTTTTCATATTTAAAATTTTACACAAAATACCCCGAGGCTTAATTTTATACCATACTACTTTCGTAGTATTTTATTCGTTTTGCGTTTGTAATATTGGTGGACATAAGTTGTTTTTAAGCCTATTCATAACTTCTTTTATATCGAACTGTTCGGTGTTGAGATACCATTGATGCCAGGCTTGTTTTATTTCTTCGGACATTGTTGGGGTTTCGGAACATATATTGTTATAGATGGCGAGTTTGTATATCTGTGCTTCTGAAGTAAATGTCCCATTTTCGGGAAAATTTTTTTGATCGTCGGGTTGTAGTGTAGGTTCGTTGGAATGCTCTGTTGGCTGTGTTATTAGATTTTCTGAAATGTCGCAGGGTGGGTCATTTGGGAGTATTAGCACCTTTTTCTCCTCTTGCTTATTGGTAGGCAGGTCTGAAGGGGAGGATACATTATCTATGTTTTGTGTTGTTTCTTGTTCTTCGGGTTCATCGTTGATGAACATGCTGTGTTTCCGGAAGGATTTTTTGTCGAGCTTTTTTTGAAGTATTTTATCGGTATAAGGTGCTATGAGGTTTGCGAGGGTCTCACTTTCTTTTGCTATCTCATTTATTAACTCGGTAAATATCTGCATGTAGTTGCCTACTGATTGACGCTCTACATTTTTGATGGACATGATGAGTCTTCGCTGGATGAGTGATTCTTCTTCGTTGGGGTATTGCTTTGCGGCGGGGCCACATTGAATGCGGGCATGGAGGCAGGAGAGTTGGTTGTACAGGTCTTGCAGGAGCATGCCTGGCATTTGTTGGGCAGCGAGTTTCATCTCCTGCCAACGGCCTTCAGTGGCCCAACGGTGGATGGTTTTGCGTTCTACTCCAATTGTTTCGGCTATTTGGGTTTGTGGGAGGTTTTGGTGGAAGTAGAGGTTGCGGGCTTGTTGTTTTTGAGTTTCTTTAGTGTTCATGGTTGATAGGATTTAGGAATATAGATGATACTTTGTCAAGTTGATTTTGCTTTGGAACTTACTTGAGCGTTCTTACTTTTTTTTGCCGCTCCAAAAAAAGTAACAAAAAAAAGGAGCCCCTTGTTCCCGATAGCTATCGGGACTCCGCGGACTGCGGGCAAGCCAGGCTGCGTGTTATGTGGTCTTACTATTGTGGGGCACTGGATTTTGTCCGGTTTAGGATATTTCTATTGACTGCTCAATCGTTTGGATACTATTTTTTCTTGTTGGCTTCATCAATCGTATGTCCGGACAAAAAAAGATGCCTGTGCAAATCTTCAGCATTTGTTTTTCAATGTTTATTGCTTTCTATTTTTAGAAGTGTTTTTTGGGGCAAAGGTTGGGTGGGGATTGGGTTTTAGCAAATCGGGTTTTTATGATACCGATATTTGGGCGGTATGGTACCGCCATTTGGCGGTGTGATGCCAGATTTTTTTTGCTTAGTTATTTGATGATGATAGTGGTATGTATGTGAATGTGAGTTTTTAATTTTTTTGTAGATAGTTTGTGTTGAAGAAGGGAGTTTTACTCATTTATTAGAACCGGGAATAATGGGATTCATGGATTTGCCTGGTGAAAAGTGTTAGTTTAGATTACGCTAGTTGCATTGCGAATGAGGATAAGCTGAAAATATGTTTTGTGCTTTAGAGCCATGAATGCCAGTTGCAAACTGGCTGATTTATATAGCCCCAAGTCTGCTATACACAAAGCTTTGCTATAGACTCGCCAGAGGGGACTTATTTACTAATCATTTAGTGGTTTATTCATTGATATAACTATATAGTCATTTGTATAGCCATTTAATAAAAGAGATTCTAATTTGTCAAGGTATTTTACAATGTCCATTTCTTGATTTATAAGCACTTTTTTAGTTTTGTCGAAAACATTTATAAATTCTTCTGGTGTAATTGGCAGGGCTTTTACAAAAATTATTTCTAGGAGTTGGTTTATGTCTATATTGTTTTTTGTTCTTCTATTCACAAAGTAAATTGACCGATAAAAATCGCATGCTTGTTTTAATGTAAGTCCATAAACAACTTTGACCATTTCAATATTTAATATTGCTACTGGCATGTCTACAACTTTTACATTTGCATATGCTAAGTATTTTAAAGCCTCAGCAGATTCTAATCTACTTAGCATGTGATTGTTTGTTCCCTTTTTGCATATGTCGTTGAGTTGTTTGTATATAATTTCGAATTCCTTCTGATCTATGTAGGAAGCGGCAGTTGTTAATTGTGATTCAATTTTTGATGCAATATTTAATGAGCTAATTAGAAATATAACTAAATTGACAATTAAATAAAATATTATAAATATGTCAGCTTTTGTATGATCCCAATTCACTGTGAAGATTGTTAGTATTCCAATCATGAATGGGAGTAATGTTTCACCATACTTTTTTGTCTGTGTGAAAATTATAACTGAAACAAAAGAAACAATTAGGGATAGGCAAAATATGATTTTATTAGGGGTACTGATGAAGTATCGTAATAAGTATCCAATTATTCCAAATAATATTAACGTTGTAATTGGATGCTTTCTTAACAAATCGCTTAATAAATTGCGTAGTGCAATAAACAAGCCACCCATACTTTTATTTACTTCTTTTCCCATTGTTTTTTATGATTGAGGTTTTATATATTACATCCTAACAAAAATTAGAAATCATAGAATATAGATTTTATGTATAAAGAAAGTAATAATGATGATCTTAAGAATTTCGCTCCGAATTTATTAAAAACTTTCGCAATTATTTTTCTTGGGTTAGGTTTGTTATTGTTTATTACTGTTTTAATACCAATTTTATTTTTTCAAAGAATCCCCTTGAATCCTAAAAACATAACAGAATTAAGTTATGTTACCAGTGGTATTATAGGAACCTTATTTACAATTGGAGGAACTTTTTTATTGTATTTGAATTTAAGGAAGCAAAATGATTCGTTTCAAATTGAACGTTTTGAAAATCGTTATTTTGAATTAATAAGGATATACAGAGATAATGTAAAAGATATCGAAACTATCTTACCTGACAACGAAAGAGGATACAAAATTCACGGTCGAGAAGTGTTCATGGAAATAAATAGACAATTTATTTTGATAACGCAACGTTTAAAAGCATGGGAGTTTGAAAAGTTTACTGAAATTGATGTTTTGTCGTTACCACAAATAGCATATTTAATTGTGTTTTTTGGATTTAGTAATTCAGGAAGCATTATGCTAAAGTATCATTTAGATAAATTGAAAATAGATGAAAAATATCCTGGATTGAAAGGTTTTATTTTTGATGATTCAGAACTCGGAGTTAAAAAATCAGCATACAGTAATGTCTTTGCCTTTTACAATGGTCATCAAATCTCATTAGGTCACTATTTTCGACATCTATTTTCGACTATCAATTATGTTCATCGCAATGATGTATTAACGAGTAGACAAAAATATGAGTATGTAAAAATCCTTAGGACTCAGATGAGTACTTATGAACAAGCTGTGTTCTTTTACAATTCATTTTCACCAATGGGATATATTTGGGAATTATCTAAAAGAGATATAGAATATAACTTCAAATTTAAGGAGGATGGGGATCAATATAGGGATGAAGATTTGCTGATTACAAGATATGGGTTAATAAAAAATATCCCTGAAGGCTTTACTGGCAGTTTAAACCCCAAGCACTTTTATAAAAAACTGATTTTTGAAGGAGAAGAGATCAATGTAGGATAAAAAACCATGAAATACTATGTTCCATATATTAGAACATACAGAAAGTTGACAGCGATTTGTAGTGAATATTGATAATTTAATATCGGGAATGACAGCTAAGTAACTTCTTCCCAACACTCAGCCAGCGGCTGAAGAAAGCAATATTATCAGTAAGCTAGGTAATGTGTTCTATAATGCACTATACCAAGGCATCGGGTTAGGAGGTATTTCAGTCAAATACTTAGCAAGAGGGTGCAGATGAGAGATACTATTACTATTTAACAACAAACCTTGTATGCGCCACTAAATTGTTGGCTTGGCATTTTAAAAAATAAACACCTGCCGAAATGGTGGAGATAGGGTAGTGTATGGTATGCTGGCCACGTGTTAAGAAGGTGCTTGTTGGCTTGCATATCTCACGACCCGCCATATCTGTTACTGATAATTTCACTTCACCTGCACTAAATAAGTCTAATTGTATAGAAAGCTGTTCATGTGCCGGATTGGGATAAACACAGATGCTATTATCAGGTTGATTTGTGGTGCCAATATTAGTAGCAGTTTGTGAATAATAATATACTTGTGCTAATTCAGGTATGCCATGAGGGTCGAGATCATAATACAAGGCCAATAGCGGGCTTCGGAAATTGGAGGTGTACCAAAAATATGTATCGCGCCTGTAAGAACTCACAACCGCACCTGTTGTTAAAATATTACTATCAGTATAGTTGGCTATCTCGTGTATGCGTAATACATTGCTGTAGCTGCCTGTTGGTAATAATAAACTACCATAAGCATCGGCTATAAAACTATCTATCCCATATTCATAAGATGTTGTTGAAGGCTGGTGTGAGGCAAATGTAGCAGCTTTGATATCGAGGTAATGCATCGGGTACACCATATTATTTTCAGGAATAGTATAATAGGTGTTAGCTGAACCAGTTGCATGGCCTGATAAGGCTATACGGTTGCTGTCTGTGATATAGTAGCTATAGAAACCTGCAAGGTCTACCGCCAGTGTACTGCCGGGGAAAGAATCACATTCAGGAGTTGTATTACAAGCCTGGTAACGTATAGTATCAATAGATATGGTAGACAATGCTGAAAAATCCCAGCTAACTCCTGGTCCTGTTGTACCCAGCGAAACAGCTGTAACACCGCAGGTATGCCTGGCAAAAGCATCACCAGCTATAGGGTTATTACCAGCACCTGTAAGTACAGGTTGCGCATGCAACAAACAAGCCATATAGCAAAATATAATGGTAATTAAAGGTCTCATTTACGCCCAATGATCATGAATGCAATAAAGGAAAGTTACATAAAAATGGCTGTATATGGTGACTGAAAGTTAATCAACTTCCTCCCAACTCTCAGCCAGTGGCTGCAGATGAGCATTATTGCCAGTTAGTTCAGCAAGGCGTTCTATAACACGCTCAACTAATGCATCGGGGCAAGAGGCACCTGAGGTTATCATAACTCTTAGAGGGCGGTTTGCTGGCAAATAATTGTTACTTAGTTTTTCGGTATGTGTATGGAGGTCAAAATGACGGATAGCATCTGCAGATTCGAGGCAGTGCTCGTCTTTGATAAAATATGAAGGCAGTTTCAGTTCGCAAAGCTCTACGAGGTGGGAGGTATTGGAACTGTTATAACCACCTATCACCAGTGCCAGCTCTGCAGGCTCTTCGAGCATACCTTGTACAGCACTTTGATTGTCGTTGGTAGCATAGCAGAGGGTATCGCGGGTATCGGCAAAGCGATCACTGGTCTTATCTGCTGCTGGTTGGTATTTATCGATCATTACCTGTTTCAGATAGTCTGATATGGCCTGGGTCTCGCTGGCGAGCATGGTAGTTTGGTTCACTACACCAATGCGTTCAAAGTCTTTGTTCACATCAAAACCCTTAGCATATTGCCCTTCGAAATCAGCATAAAACCCTTCGGCAGGTAATTCACCTTTTATGTATTTGGCCAGCAACTTGGTTTGGTCCATATCCTTTACCACAACGGTAGCAGTATGTGCTTTGCTATGAGAGAATGTAGCCCTTGTTTCTTCGTGTCTGGGTTTGCCATGTACAATGATGGTATAACCTTCTTCACCTATCTTCTCCGCCTTATTCCAAACGCGCTCTACAAACGGGCAGGTGGTCTCGTATCGGGTTGGTTCAATGCCTTTGCTGCGAAGGGTTGCTTCCATCTCAAGCGTAGTACCAAATGCGGGGATGATAACGATATCATCGCTTGTCAGTTCATCCCAGTTAATGAGCATTTTGCCAGAGGTATCCATGATAAAACGAACACCCAAAGCCTGCAGGTCTGCATTCACGCCGGGGTTATGTATCATTTCGCTGAGCAGGAAGATGCGTTTGCCGGGGTTCTCTGCTATGGCACGAAAAGCGATCTCGATAGCATTCTCCACACCGTAACAAAAACCAAAATGACGCGACAGGATGATATGCAAAGAACCAATAGCCAGTTGGGTAGGGCTAAAGTCCTTTTTCATTTTATCATTGTCTTTACGTTTTTGCTTAATGGCTGTTACCAGCGGACTACGGTAATGTACCGGTACATCAAAGGATTTCATGCAGGTGCAAAGTTACCGTTTTAGGCGTGAAAATGAGGGTTTATGAAATGTGAAAATATTGAATGGGAGAGTCTGAAGTTAAGGATACAGTATTTTTAATCATCATGATTTGCCTTGGGAAGATCTGTTTGTTGGGCTGTGGCTTTTTTACTAAACTTTATTGATAAGCCAGCGTTGACAACACCTTTGTACCCAAAGCCTAATTCTGCGAAAAATGCGACTTTTTCACCGAACCTGAAACCGATAGGGCAAATTTGTCCATTTACACCTACATTGGGTTTATTTGATGCAAAACCTCTACCGTCTGTATCTTTTTCTTTGGTAACCACATAGCCGATGCCAATATAAGTATAGCACGCAAAGTTTTTTTGATTCACATACAGATATAGGAATTCCGGGCTGATCGTTAACCACGATACATCATAGAAATAGTAGTTGTAAGGGGATGTATAGTAATAGTCAACAAATTTGCCTGATTCGGTTTGGTAGGAAACATTAAGTCCCAGCGCTAATCTTTTTGAAACAAAATATTTGACACTGACGAACTCAACACCGTTATCTGCGTTGTTGTCATTTCTATAAGTATCATGACTTACCCGCTGTAAGATTTGAGTAGCACTGAGTATACCATAACCACCAGATAATTCAACAGTATTGGCACTGAACTGTGCAGAAGATCGGATACTTGTAATAACTAATAACAGGATGAGTGATAGTGATCTGTAATTTTTCATATAATGGTTTAAAGATGTTAGGTTTACTATAATCTCTTTTTCTGTCAATCAAATAATAATGACCATACCTAATAAAATATACTGGTATTTGTTTTATAGTAAATTTAAATAATTTATAGCAAAGTGCCTAAAGCTATTTAATGTGGTAGTAAGCAAAGAAATAATTTGGAACTGAGGAAAGACACTGGTAATTTGTATTGGGTTTATTATGCGGCGTTATAAAACAAAGCTGGTCATACTTCTGGTGCTGATCGTATTACTGACAGCAGTAGAATTGACATTCCCCGGAAACCCGCAGTTGGTAATAAGCTATGACAAATGGATATTCCGTCCTTACCAGTCGTTCAGGAACATAATCTTTGGTTGGATACATTTTAGCGTTGGTGACATACTTTATATACTTGCAGGTCTCTACCTGGTTTGGTTAGTACTTAAGTGGGTATATTTTTTAGCACGTTTCATGGCACACAGGCATGACCTTGCAACTTCATTTTTGTATACGTTGAGCACGCTGGCGGGCATCTATATCTTGTTTGTTATAGGGTGGGGAGCTAATTATTATAAGCCCCGGCTGAGTGAGTATTGGGAGCTGAACAAATACAAAACGGCAGATAGTGTTGCACTGGTGAACTATGATAAATATTTGATCGGGTTACTAAATGAATATGCACCTCATTATCATGCATTGAGTTTTAGAGAGGTTAGTTTGAGAACAGAGAAATATTATAAAGAATACACGGATTCTAAAACGAAATTCACTGGACTGGGAGTAAAGCCATCATTGTTTGGTGTAAGTATGGAGTATATGGGAGTGCAGGGCTATTACAATCCTTTTACAGGAGAGTCACAGGTGAACAGGTTTTTACCGCCATTTATGCTGCCATTTGTGGTATGTCATGAAATGGCGCACCAGACAGGCATAGCTAATGAAGGTGATGCCAATCTACTTGCCTATGTGATAGGTACTGCAGCCGATGATTCCAGCTTCAGGTATTCATGCTATTTCAATACCTGGTTATATACCAATGTAAGGGTGCGACAAAAAGATCCTAAGCTGGCGAAGCAACTAAAGGCCATGTTGAACCCGCTATCACAATCGCATATAGATACGCTGAGAGCTATACGCCGCAGGTATGAGGGTGGTATGAGTAAGTATAGTGGTGAGATGTATGACCGTTACCTGAGATTACATGACCAGAAAGGTGGTATAGATAGTTATGAGGACGTAGTGATGAATGCCCGTGCCTGGGATGAAAAAAAGAAAACTGTAAATCCGGGCAAGATCAATATACCATAAGGAATTGAAAGGTTAAAAGTGAAAAGCTGAAAGTTGTAATAATGTAAATCAACCAGTTTTTAGGTTTTCAGTTTTCACTTTTGACTTATCCTTTGTATTCTCCCCAAACACTGCGCAGTGTATCTGATATCTCGCCGAGCGTGCAGAGGTTTTCTACAGCGTCAATTACAAAAGGCATGAGGTTCTCTTTAGTGCTTGCTTTTTGACGAATGGTCTCGAGACAGGCAGTGGCTTTAACTGCATCGCGTTTGGCTCTGAGTGTTTTAAGTTTTTCAGATTGCACAAGACGAATGGAATCATCAATTTTGAGCAGAGGTGTATCGTTGGTTTCTTTTGATGTGAATTTGTTGACACCTACGATCACTTTAGAGCCATCTTCAATTGCCTGGTTGTATGCATATGCAGAACGGGCTATCTCGTCCTGAATGAAGTTTTGCTCGATGGCTTTTACAGCGCCACCCATAGCATCAATCTTTTCAATGAGCTTCCAGGCATCTGCCTCTACTTCGTTTGTGAGGGCTTCTACATAATAAGAGCCAGCCAGCGGGTCTGTGGTTTGAGTAGCGCCACTTTCATAAGCGATGATCTGTTGAGAGCGTAGTGCGATGGTTGCGGCTTCTTCGGTTGGCAAAGAAAGGGCTTCATCGTAACCGTTGGTATGCAGAGATTGTGTGCCACCTAAAACAGCACTTAATGCCTGCAGCGTAACACGAACTATGTTGTTCTTTGGTTGTGGAGCGGTGAGTGTGCTGCCTCCTGTTTGTGTATGGAAACGCAGCATTTGTGCCTTAGGGTCTGTAGCACCAAGAGACTTAGTGATATTGGCCCACATACGGCGTGCCGCACGGAATTTGGCTACCTCTTCAAAAATATTGTTATGTGCATTGAAGAAAAAAGACAGTCTTTGTGCAAACACATTTATATCAAGGCCTTTATCAATAGCGGCTTGTAAATAGGCTTTACCATTGGCAAGTGTAAAGGCAAGTTCCTGTACTGCATTAGAGCCAGCCTCGCGAATATGATAACCGGAAATAGAAATGGTATTCCATTTTGGTACTTCTTTACTGCAGTATTCAAATATATCAGTAATAAGGCGCATGGATGGTACCGGAGGGTAGATATATGTGCCGCGTGCAGCGTATTCTTTCAATATATCGTTCTGGATAGTACCCGATATTTTTTTGATATCTGCACCTTGTTTTTTAGCAAGTGCAATGTAAAGAGCTAACAAAACAAATCCTGTAGCATTGATGGTCATGGAAGTAGATACCTCTTGCAGGTTGATACCTTGGAAAAGAATCTCCATATCTTCAAGTGAATCAATAGCCACACCTACTTTACCAACTTCACCTTCAGACATGGCATGGTCTGAATCATAACCAATTTGAGTAGGCAGATCGAAGGCAACGGAAAGGCCGCTAACCCCCTGACCTAAAAGATAATGATAACGTTTGTTTGATTCCTCTGCCGTGCTGAAACCGGCATATTGGCGCATGGTCCAGAGCCTGTCGCGGTACATAGCCGCGTGCACACCACGGGTAAAAGGAAATACACCCGGTTGCTCATTCATTTGAACAGGCTCACAATACACCTGTTTTATTTCGATACCTGAATCAGTCGTTATTTTTTTATCCTGCAAAGCGTAAATATTATTTTATGACAATATTAGATGGAACCGTAAGACATAACGCGTTTAGCTTCCTGGTTGATAACATGAAGGGCTACATCAGTAGGTAATTCGCCGTCAACTGTCATAACATAATCCACAATGCGTGTATGCAGTTCTTTAGCGGGTGCATCAGGGTTCAGTTGTTTTGCGATACCGTTCACCATATTCAGTTCCTGCTCTTTTACAGATTTAACAGTTTCCCAAACCTCGCGAGAAACGTAGATCTGTTGGGAAAGATTATGCTCAAATTCGGTACGAACTGTGATAATAATCGCATGTTGCAGGTCTCGAACGGTCATTTCACTATCATAAACACGTGTCATGAGTTGGCGGGGGTGGAGACGTTCAATAAACAATGCAAGGCGTTCATAAGCTGTTAAGCGTAGACGTAAAGTAATGTCTTGCGTATCTTTTATGAGGGCAATTTGTTTGCGTTGTGTTTGTGTAACAAGAAATTTCTTTACTATAAGATAGCTGGATACGAGCACAATAAATGCTGGTGCCGTATATTTTAATATTTCAAGAAGAGTATACAGACCGCTCTGTTGCATATGGAAATTAGTTTATGTTTTGTGTTTTCAGGATGTAAATATAGCCCAAAGTAGTGTATCAGAAAGTAAAATAATAAATGTTGTTAAGAAGCTTGAATATGCTATCAGTATATGTTTTCCAGCTATGGCATGGTTTTTAATCTAATTGGTTGAGTATTTAATTTACTAAAATAATTTTTATGTGGACGAATGCAAATAATGAAGGTAAAGGGAATAAGGACCAGATACCATTTATGAATACCTTGACCGCATGTGTGAACAAGGTTGCAAAAGATGGGTATTCTGATAGTTTTAAGGTGACAAATAATGGGCTGTTCTCATTTAAGCAGAATAAATACTACAGGCCGGAAGAAGTAAAAGTTATCAATTTTTACCGATTTGAAGGACAGTCTGACCCTAGTGACAATGCTATTATGTTTGTGTTGGAATTAGCTGATGGCGGGAAGGGTATATTGATTGATGCCTATGGACCGTATGCTGATGCAAAAGTGAATGAGTTTATGAAATTGGTAGAGGACATGAACAAGAAAAATACCGATAAAGGTGATTCTAGTACCACATCTAATGATATAAGAGGTGAAGCCTGAGATCAGGATTCAGCAGGGAAATACAATTTAAAGGTAGCTCCCATATTTACATGACCATGTGCAATTATATAACCATCATGATTAGCCATAATGCGTTGAGATAGAGCGAGGCCTATTCCTTTCCCATTATAATCTGATTGATTGGTATGCAGACGTTGGAATATCTGAAATAATTTGTGTTTGAATTTATTATCAAATCCGATACCATTGTCTGTGATGCTAATACGGATAAAAGTCTTGTTGGTCAATTTAGGGTCTATAGTACTAAGTTCCTGTCCGCTAACTTTATCACTTTGTATTGTAATGTTAGGTTCTACACCTATTCTGCTGAACTTTATAGCATTATCGAGGATGGCCTTAAAAAGGATGTAAAGCTGGTGGTAGTAACCATTGATCTCCTGGATAGATGCAATTTGAATGTTCGCATTTTTTTCTTCTATTTTATCTGCCAGATCAGTAGTGATATATTTAAAAATGTTGTTGATGTTTACTTTTTCTTTCTGAATGTTTTGTTTTGTAAGGTTAGTAAGGTCTACAAGGTCGCCAATAAGTTCTTGCATCCGAACAGCAGAAGAACTAATACGTTGCATGGTACTGCTTATATCTTCATCTATCGAATCTTTCTTCATCCATAAAAGTCTATCACTAAACACCTGGATCTTACGTAATGGTTCTTTAAGGTCATGGGAAGCAGCATAAGCTATCTGTTCCAGTTCAAGATGTGACCGTCGGAGGTCAATGACCTTGCTCTGTAATTCTTCCTGATATTTGGTTTTGTTTATTAATTCTCTGAGTAAAAAAATAAATAAAACAAATGTGATGATACAGAAAATACTGAGTAAGGCCTTAATTGAACGGGAAGTGAATTGCTG
>Ga0207134_1130_pt1 | contig 21475 bp, 20 predicted proteins | sample Alteio_BWMinHeat_12_FD_153527 | JGI IMG/M metagenome (GOLD analysis project Ga0207134, IMG submission 153527) | Enriched cells from forest soil in Barre Woods Harvard Forest LTER site, Petersham, Massachusetts, United States -... | ecosystem: Environmental > Terrestrial > Soil > Temperate forest >... | reverse complement strand
ATATGATAATCTTCATACAATCAGCAAATAATAGCATGGTAATCTAACCTCAATAATCTTCAGGAGAAACACCATGGTTATACAAAGCAACCTGCTATCCCCCTTTGACTTGCATGGTTTGCAGCTCAGGAATCGCATTGTTTTAGCTCCCATGACGAGAGGTCGAGCTGGTGAAGAAAGAATAGCGAATCCGCTGATGGCTAGATATTATGCCCAGCGCGCTTCTGCTGGCTTATTGATTACTGAAGCGACAGTAATTTCAGAGCAAGCAAATGGCTGGAATAATAGCCCCGGGATCTACACCGAGGAACAAGCCAAGGGTTGGCAGCTTGTTGTGGATGCGGTGCACAAAAAAGGAGCACCAATATTTCTTCAACTCTGGCATTGTGGTCGTGCTTCGCATAGAAGCTTTTTTAAAAACAATCAGCTGCCGGTTGCTCCTTCCGCTATTAAAATTGAAGGCGACACAATACACACACCGATTGGTAAAATGCCTTATGAAGTACCGCGAGCACTTGAAACTGAAGAGATCCCTCTAATTGTCGAAGACTATCGTGTTGCAGCTAAACGTGCTAAAGAGGCAGGATTTGATGGGGTTGAAATTCATGCTGCCAACGGTTATTTGATTGATGAATTTTTAGAATCAAAAACAAACAAACGCACTGACAGATATGGAGGTAGCTTAGAAAACAGATTTCGATTTTTGCGAGAAATTGTTGAAGCCGTCATTACTGTATGGCCTGCTGCTAGAGTGGGGGTGCGATTGTCACCAAATGGTATTTATAATGATATGGGCTCACCTGATTATATAGAGACGTTTACCCATGCTGCTTCACAGCTGGATCAATATAAGGTTGCTTATTTGCATGTTCTAAATGGATTAGCTTTCGGCTTTCACGAATTAGGAAAACCGATGCAATTGGCTGACTTCAGAGCAGTTTTTAAACAAGCGCTAATTGGAAACTGCGGTTACACGCAAGAGACAGGCGAAGAAGCTATAGAAAAAAACTGTGCCGATCTAATTGCATTTGGCCGCCCTTTCATAAGTAATCCGGACCTGGTGGAACGTTTTGCTCACAATTGGCCATTGAATCCCCCAGCCAGAATGAAGGACTGGTATTCTGATACTGAAGAAGGGTATACAGATTTCCCAGTCTACGAAGCGCAGCCAGTAAAGTCGTAGGCACCAGGCGGTATAATTGATGCCAATAAGCACTATGCAAAAATAACACGATTTCAAGGAGAAAAATAATGACAATGAGTACAAATCCAATTCCACCTGGTTTCCATACGGTAACTCCCTATCTCATAGTTCGCGATAGTAAAAAAGCGATTGATTTTTATAAAAAAGCCTTTGGTGCTGAAGAAATTCTCATAATGCCCGGACCAAATGGCAAGGTCATGCATGCTGAAATAAAAATTGGCGATTCTGTTGTATTCATGTGCGATGAAATGCCCGAGAGAGATCACTTGGGTCCTGAATCCAGGGGCGGCGCGACATGTTCTTTGATGCTGTATGTTAAGGATGTTGATACGGCATTTGATAAGGCAGTTAAGGCTGGTTGCGCAGTAAAAATGCCTCTGGCTAATCAATTTTGGGGTGATCGCTTTGGTGTTTTGACAGATCCTTTTGGCCATGTATGGTCGCTTGCCACCCATGTCGAAGACGTTAAGCCTGAAGACATGAAGAAGCGTATGGAAACAGCTTGTGCGCAAACGACTGCTGGGGCCAAAAAGTAAAAGCCGTTAATGCAATTCGCTCGGTTGACTTTTGCCATTGCTGGAGTCAGCGGCGCTCTAGCAACGTTGCCCTTGTATTTTCTTGAAGAGCAAATTAATCAACGGACACCGCTGCCAATCACGCATCCAAAGTTCTACTATGGTTTCGTGGGCGTCGTTTTGGCCTGGCAGATATTATTTTTGATCATATCGCGATTTTGTTCATAGTTTGCTTCGTGAAATTGCAAAAACGATGGGTATAACATTGCCATAGGCCGTTTAACATAGTGGATATGGATAAATTACAAGTTCAAAATACAGAATCAGGTAGTTCCAACAACACGGGCACTGAAAAGCTAAGCACGGGGAGCAATAACACAGGTAGCGATTCTCTTGCCGGTGAAATTATTGATGGTAAGTATCAAATTATTGAGCTTATAGGCACCGGTGGCATGGGTAGGGTCTATAAGGCAAAGCAAATATTGATGAACCAGATAGTGGCAATCAAGATTCTCCCTAAAGAACTTACTAAACAGCCGCTAAGCATGAAGAGATTCTCCCATGAGTCAAAAGCAGCTTCCAACATTGACCATGTAAATGTAGTTGCTATTAGGGACTTTGGTTTGTGCAAGGAACATGAAGTTGCCTACCTGGTTATGCCATACGTGCAGGGTAACTCATTAAGAAGCTGTCTAAAACAAGAGCGCAAACTGGGTATTGAGCGTGCTCTAAAGATATTTATACAAATTTGCGCTGGACTTTCAAAGGCGCATAAGCAAGGTGTAGTGCACCGAGACATAAAGCCCAGCAATATAATTTTGACTGAGGATGATGGCGAGAAGGACATAGTAAAAATTATTGATTTTGGCATTGCGAAGGTGCGTTCAATTGGTGGTTCAACTATGCTTGAAACTTTGACCGCCACTACCGAAACAATTGGCAGTCCTCATTATATGAGCCCAGAACAATGCCGACATGATGAAGTGGATCAGCGTTCAGACATATATTCTATGGGTTGCTTGATGTATGAAACTCTGCATGGCGAGACGCCCTTCAATGCCGAAAAATATTCTGCAGTATTGATGCAGCATATTACTGCCCAGCCACCGCGCTTAGTGGCGGAGGACGAAGACCCAATTCTTGTCCAAAGACTGGATGCCATTATTCAAAAATGTCTTGCCAAAGAAGCTTCAATGCGCTACCAAAATGTTGATGATTTAAAAGCTCACTTAGATAAAGTGCAATTGCGCCTTAATCAATTAAATCTAGCTAGAACAAATAGGATTTTGACGTCAGTAGAAGGAGCCTGGCTCGTCTTAACGAGACAGCTTAGGTCCTTATTTTCACACTTATACATTGGTCGTTTAACATACTCTAAATTCACAGTTTTTTCTATTTGTGCAGTAATTATGTTGATCGTCCTGTTGTGCACGGTGTCAATTCTTGGCACTTTTGGCAGTCGTTATGATATTCAATATCAACCAATTTTACGTGAGTCCCCGGCCCTATTACCTTCAAAAAAGATAGCAAGCTTTTTGCTAGACCCCGAGGCTCGACTACTTTTATCTATAGAAGATGCGGAGGAAGAGAGAAAGGCAGGAGATTTTCGACTTGCGCTTTCTTTATACGATAAGGCAGAGTCTCAAGCGTCTAAGGTAAAGAATGCTCATAAGGAAATGACCAGGTACTGGCTCGGCAGAATGATATCCTGCTTATTTTTGGATCGTCCTCAACTGACAATTATGTGTGCCCCAGTTTGTTTTGGTGAATTTGCAAAAATTCAGGATGACTCGTTAGATCTAAGTCTAGCTATCGCGCATGCCTTTTATGGACAAGCGCTCCATAAGATTGGTAGAGAAAAGGAGTCCATTGCGGAATTTCAAACATTTACCAAGATTTTGGAAAAATGCTTACAACAGGGCAATGTGCGTACTTCTGATGAATTTGCGTACGCTTGTGGTTTCGCGGGGCTTTGTTACGAAAAGCAAGAGGATTTATCGCTATCTGAGAATTTGTTAGAACGGAGCGGAGATTATTGGAAAACCATAGGATCCTCGGGCAAGTATAATCTTGCTGTTACGCATATGAACTTGGCTTTTGCAAAGATTAAAACAAATCAATATCAGGAAGGCTATGATCTGTTAGAAAATGCTATTTCAGACCTCAATCAATCGGGTGAGATTAATGTCGGATTTCAGAATAAATTGAGATTCTATTCTGCTAATCTGAGACTAAAGATGTTGGTTCCAATAATTCCAATGTTTTCGTAAATTTTGCGGCATTTTGATTTGGGAAAAGGAAAATACTAAGCGGCAAAAACCTGATGGCACTCAAAGTTAAAGAAGTTGACCCTAATTATCGCATAATGGAACATTGTCCTACGAAGACGAAGAAGTTGTGTCGCCTTAGCAGCAGTAGCTTTCTGATAGCACTTCTAATCTTTGCGTCTTTCAATGCCTATATGATGAACCGTCAGCCGAGTCCGATCCGCGTTTCACCGACAGACTATCCTGAAAAGAGTGATTTGTGGTGGTCTATACATAAGTATCAGACACTAACGGAGAAGCCGGCGATTTTTTTTTAGGTTCTTCCGCTGTTAAGACTGCCCTTGCAGGCGCCGATCAATTATCATTTTTGCCGCTCATCAATAAGCAGCATCATTTCAGGACTGCGTATTTTGAACATCAGCTCAAGAGTCAATTAAACAAACAATGTGGAACTTTTGTTTTTGCGGCAAGCGGTAGCATAGCATCTGACCAATGTATGATTTTGACTACTTTGCGCCAGCTGCATTGTTTACCTAAGGTCGTTATATATGGCATTACACCTAGGGATTTTATTAACAATGGGCTATTCTGTCCAGCTAGCAGCCCAGTCTTTCAGTTTTTGGATCAGTGTTTTGATGTTGGTTTCTTTTATGCAGATGTGTACGATAATAAGATAAATCCGCTTTATGCCATTCTCAAAGAACACATATATCTTTTTAGAGAAGGTATGAAGCTTCAAAATCTTTTTTCAATATGGTGGCAAAAGCAGGTTCCACCTTTAAGTGTTGGTGGGAGAATTGGTTCTAATCCTGTTGATCCTGCGGGCGGGGAGCTGCCCTCTGAACAGCAACTACAAGAGGAGCTCGGTGAGCAATTGCCTAATAAACGTGCAACAGACGAGTACGTTCAAAGTAAACAGAAATCTTTGGCGTCAGATTTGCAATTCAATTCTCTAGCTTATGTACCGTTTCCTAACTATATTTATAAACAACAACTACGTTATTTTCAAAAGATGATTTCCTTTTGCAGATCTGAAGGAATACACTTAGTTGTGGTGAATATGCCCACAAGCCGAGAACACATAGAACTTGTTGGTGATGGGCGCTATAAAGATTATTTGTCTACTGTTAGAAACGAGACAATACAAGGTGGTTGCCAATTCATTGATATGAATACTTTGGAACCATTTTCATATGGTCACTTCTATGATTCAATTCATCTTAATCCGGTTGGAGCAAAGCTATTTATCACTGATCTCGTTAAAAATTTGAGTTTCCTTTGTACACCATTGTTAGCATCGATAGATCAACGTGGTTATCAATTTAGCAAGCATCTAGTCAACAATGAACAAAATCCGGTAAATCAATATTCTACTTGGTGGCTAGAGAAAGCTTATGTTGCAGAAACTAAACCACCAGAGATTGTACTATTGGGTAATTCCCAGTTAGGACCTGTAATCGGGGCTGATGCTTATGTTTATAATAAACGTGTTGATGTTACAGGCAATCACAGATCCTATGTGCTTGAACACGACATTCGGGTGCTTTTGAATAAGCAGTGGAAAGTTTTTGTTGGCGCTCTTCCAGAAGCAATGATCTCAGACCAATTAGTTATTAGCCGTGCTTTATTCTCTCGGCAATATAAGCCAATACTTGTTGCTTTAGCGATTTCACCGATAAATTTTATAGACAACATGTCTCCGTCTCCGACTTCTACTGAGACTTTCGCCTTCTTCAAGAAATACAATGGTTTGGGTACCGAAGCGGACCTGTTTCGTGTAAGGGACAACATTGACTCAAGATCTGAGTACATTTCTCCTATAGTCTTAGGCAAGCCATTTAAGCGAATATGTCCCGGTCAGGTAATTATAAACTCTGCCGATGGTCAATCCTTTGCCGATAACACTGAAGAGTATCGTGTACGGTACAAAAATCCTGATTTACCACAATCGGTTTCACAAATGAACTCCTTTGAAGGTTTATTAAAGTACTTATCACAGCAGCGCATCAAAGTAGTAGTCTTTGGTATGCCATTAACGACCAGTAATAAGCAATTATTACCGCAGAATTTTTGGTCTCAATATAATCAACAAATTGCCGGGCTCTGCAAAAAATATGACGCTGATTGGATTGACATCAATAGCTATAAGGAAGGTTTTCCTGACAGCGAATTTATGGATGGTATCCATTTAAATTTGCACGGTGGTTTTAAACTCTCGTATGAAATCGCCATGTATGTGGCAAACAAATTTCACTACAGACCCTGGGCGGAGCTTCAAAAGGATGAGGCAAAACTATTTTGAACAGTGTATCAGACAGGTTATTCCTAATTAAGCTAATATTCCCAAACGGGAATATAGCTAATTAGTGGAATATCTAAATGATACGCCAGCATGCCATTGATAGTAATTATGTACCACCGCCACGCGCAGATCTAATAGCAGCTGTGAAATTCCTAGCCCGAGCTGCTAATTCCTTTATATCAATATTCGGCTGATAGAGGTGTGATCCAATATTGATACCCGCAGCTCCGGCCGCCAAATAAGACACCGGCAGATCATCGCAACCCACATCTCCGCTCACGATTATTGGGCAGGCAACAAATTTGGCTAAATATCGCACATAGCCTGGTGAATGCCACACGGTAACATCACCATTTGGTTCATAGAAGAAAGAAGGAAATAACTTAAGCCCCTTAGCTCCTGAAGTGATTGCGCTCATTGCTTCCGAGATAGTTTCAACACCGGGAATAAACGAGATGCCTAATCGACTTGCTTCACTGACGACACTTGGGCTGAAGCTTGGGGAAAGACAAACTTTAACACCCGCAGCTTTAAGAATACTTAAATCCTCAACTTGCATAACCGTCCCGGCTGCCACGTGGGCATTTTTCCCGTGAACCTCAATTAGCTTGTTCAAGCTTCGAATGGCGTTATCGTCCAATGAACTTAAAGCAGCGTTTTTGGTACGGACGGTTACTTCAAGAACAGTTATCCCACTATCAATAAGCACCTTTCCAACATCGCTCACCTCATTTTCTTGAATCCCTCTCAGAGACACAATTAGAGGCATGGAGGCTATCGCGTCGTTAAAATCTTTTGACTGCACAATGATCTCCTATGGCTTTTAATATCAACTGCAGGTTAAGCTGGTAATTCATCCCAGATTCTACCATCTAAAATTCTTCCCGAGCGTTTTTTTCCACACACCGCCCCACTGCTTGAAGAAGAAGGGCACATCATTTAAATTTAATTGCTGAAGCGGTCCCAGCAATGGCTCCAACGACAGGAATTTTATATATGCTCCTGTTGTCCTAAGATGCTCGGTTCTGAATAGATAGTCACTACTTTCCACCGATATACCTATTCATATATTTAGCGTCCAGGTCAAATATTTATTTAATTCTTCCAGTCGCGGCGCCCTTTTTGTTAACACCTGAAATGTGTGCCAGTGAGCCCTGTTCATTACCTCAAACACTTTTTGAATAAATTTGATTGGAACATCTTTGTGAAATAAATCACTCATTGAATTGACAAAGATCATCTGTGGCTTTTTCCAGCGTAATGGAATATCCAGCGAATCTGGATGCAATGTCAACTCGAATCCATTAACATAATGGGCTTGGTTCATTGCCTTTAATCGAACGAAAGATCGATCGACTACTATCCATCAGAACCAAGGCATCTGCTTGAAGAGCCTACCAATGTGCGGACGCTACACCCTCTCAAAGCGCGACACCTTCCTGCAAAGATTCCTCCTCGTCTCCCTCGAGTCGGAGCTTCTGCCCAGATACAACATCGCCCCCATGCAAACCGTATCGGTGATAATCCCTCAGGCTGACAATCCCTCAGGCTGACAATCCACAAGACAGGGTATTAGTTGAAATGGGGGTTAATTGGCATGTGTTGCGCGGATGATATCTGGCATAATAGTTAAGCAGAACAAAAATATAACGGGAGAAAAGCAATGTTTCGTTTAATCACATCCGTATGCCTCTTTACGATTTTCTGCATCCATTGTCCGCTCGTAAGTGCTGCGAACGATGCCTTAGGGGATGCATTTGCAGCGAGTAGCAGCGATATGCCTATGCAGGCAGATCCTGCCACGCGCAAGTTTCTTCAGGGCATAGCATCCAAGCTAAAAAGCGGTCGGCATGTCCAATCAGTATCACCCGCAGTAGTTGCCACTTTTGATGTACATTCTGGTAAAGCGTGGCAAGTCCGTTCATTTAATTTAAGATAGCTGATAAAACTCACCCTTATGTTATTGCTCAAATCTATGCAAATAAACTTGTAATAAAGGCGCTCGATGGAACTAGTCCGCCCAACAATCAGGCTTCCAATTGCCCGAGAGTTATTTAGGCCGCAAATGCTCTTAGTCTTACAGCCCCAAATATTTCTTCAATTGTTTGCTGAGCTTGCCCGGCAACATTTGTTTGCTTGTCGCGAGCTAAATTGAAGAGCAGGGGCACCGGCATGTCTTTGTTTCTTGCTAGTGAAAAACGCACTAATTCACTCTCATCTTCTGCTAGTTGTTTCCAGATTTCAACCAGTACAGATCGATTGGTGGTTAGTGTGATTCTAACATTGGTATCTTCATCGTTGACCAATAATCTTTGCACATAGCCTGGAATATATACATTTTCTGCCACTCGTTGGCGAATTATGGGATTTCTATGCTGAGCCAATGCAGCTAACCTGCCAGTTGGCGCAGATGCCTTTCCAGCCAAACAATAGTCATGCCAAAACTCAGCTGATTCATCCTGATTTGATTTATAGCTAGTCGTCCTAAACAATGATTTTTCCAGTTTGTTACTTAGCTTTTGGATAATGTTAAACATAAATACCTCCATTTCTAGACCGGTCGCTTAGATTAGAAAACACATTAAGAAGAACATCCCTGATGACACAAAATATCAGGAGTGAGAGCTTTTGCTGCTATCGGCAAAACTGAGTTAATTTCAGACAATTTTACTTTCGCGTAAACTATAACTACAGGTAAAACCAAGGACAGCATTACTTTGATCAAATTTATCTGATATTCGTCTACAAATAGTGTGACTGCACTATTTAAAAAAATGCGCGGCCAATAACTGGTAATTGCTTGACTCTGAAAAACTTGTATTGGGGTTGAAAGTGTTTCTTGCATCATCCTATCTCCCGTGTCGAATGGTTTTATATTAGACCAGTCGTCTATTAACTGTCAACTATAAGGGTCAGGTCCTAAAAGCCTCAGCCCATTGCCTATGGCAGCAAATATAATATAAAATGCTAAGAAATCTTAGTCTTTTCTTTATAATTCAGCATCAGTGGGCTAAAATCCTAAAATCATTGCCATTACTAGCTAAATGGTCGAAGTCTAGCCAAAACCGGCTTGACAATATTGGACCGACTCGTCTAATATGAATATAGGAATTTGGTTTTTTAACTAACAGGGTTTCAAAAATGAGCAAGGAAGCAACTATTAATACTAAAACTGTGGCCAAAAGTGCCCTTTTGGAAGCAGGCATGCGGGTAATGATAGAAAAGGGCTATAGCAATACCAGCATCCAGGAAGTGCTGGATGCAACGAACGTACCTAAGGGTTCCTTTTATTATTATTTTGACAGCAAAGAAGATTTTGCTATGCAGATTATTGATTATTTTCTTGCTACCTGCGATCAGTTGATGGACAAATGCTTTGACAACAAAAAATTGGCACCAATTGAGCGCTTAAAACTCTATTGCCAGGAAAAAAAGACAATGCTTGAAAATGATAATTGTCGCAAAGGATGTTTAATTGGCAATCTCAGTCAAGAAATGTCGGACCAAAGCGAAGTGTTACGAGCCCGCTTAGAAGAAGCGTTGACTAAGTTACGTAATCGTCTGGCTCGTTGCATCAAAGAAGGACAAGAAAAAGGAGAGATTAATGCCAATATGGATCATATTCAGTTGGCTGAATTCTTCCAATGTGGTTTGCATGGAGCAGTAATGCGAGCTAAAACAACCAAAACCATTTCACCACTGGATTCTTTCTTCAATATAATTTTTGAACAGGTTTTGAAACCCTAAGTAGAACTGCCCTTTGCTTTTGCCAGATTCCGTTGCTAAGGCACACGGAATGGATACAAAAAAATATCTAAATTTATTAGCAAATACAGTTCAAGGATTGAGAGCATCGTAGTAGTGAATGAGTACAAGTCAAACGGTAACAACTATTTTTCCAAATTGTTGGTTCCCCTCCATATACCGGTGAGCATCAACTATATGGTCAAAAGAAAATTTCTTATCTATCATTGGTTTGAGTGCACCACTCTTTAAGCCACGCGTTATAAACTCAACGGCTGTCTTTTGACGCTGTGGATCACCACTGGTGGTGGCGATCATAGCAGCGGTAATGGTCGGGCGTTTCGTAATCATATCCAACAGGGGCAGAGGTGTAACTTCAGTGCTCAGGGCGCCGTACACAATGACTCTTGCCCCGGGTGCAGTTGCGGCAATCAACTTAGGAAATGTTGGCCCCCCTACCGGGTCGTAGACTACAGTTGCGCCTTTGCCATTTGTGATTTTCATTACTTCAGCCACAATGTCTTGTTCTTCGGTAACTATAACATGAGCAGCACCGGCTTTTAACAGAGCTTCTTTCTTTTCACTGGTGCGGGTTAAGGCAACCGATTTAGCGCCAATCATATTGGTGATTTGGATTGCAGCCAGACCAACGCTGCTTGAGGCTGCTGGAATTAACACCGCATCTTGCGCGGTGATTTTAGCTGTACCAATTAAGGCATCATAAGCGGTCATAAACATCATCCAGATCGAAGCTGCTTCCTCAAAGGTAAATGATTGAGGGTGCTTAACGACGGCAAAAGCGGGTGCAATAACAAGCTCACCATACATTGCGTATTCGTTCTGTGAAAAGCTTGGTATGACACTAACCACATCGCCTACTTTGAAATCAGTAACATCTTTTCCTACAGATTCAATTACTCCGGCGGCCTCGTATCCGAGGCGAGCAGGAAGGTGAGGGTCTTCGATGTATTGACCGGATCTAAACATTGACTCAGCGCGATTAAGCCCGAGCGCCTTGACGCGAATACGTACTTCAGAATTTTTCGGCTCCGGGATTTTAGCATCCACAATTTTAAGAACATCGGCGGGGCCGGTTTTTGAAAATTCAACTACGCGAGACATAAAATACCTCCTTGCGTTTTGAACTGTGTTTTGACTTTCTCCAGTGTATATTAATTTCAGTATTGACATCCATCCTTTAATTGTCTGCCAACGGGCAATGCGTAATAAAAGTTGTCGATGTCCAGCACTTGTTGACTGTTTCAAAGCATTGATTATTATTGTGCATTTTTTCTATGATAATGGACAAGAAACCCGTCCTGAATTTCTCAATTATGTCGTGAATTCTTGAAGGTTCAACAATGGCTAGTCAACAGATTTTTGTGCTCGGGTCTGATGGAAACCTTTGGTTGGAAGAGGGGCTGTTTGGGAAGCAAATTCCTCCGCCGCGCGAAAAAAACGTTACCCACTACTCGACCCCTTCGACCCGCGAGAGTAAAAGGCCCCACTCTTGTTTCGGCGCGAGCGAAACGCGCGTGAGGCTTTAATCATTTTTACGAGTGACTTGAAAGATGCTTGAGCTTATTTGCTAGCCACTTCCTGATTCAAATTGGACTCTATGCTGTCTAATCGAGCAACCACTGTGTGGGTTTGCTCAGCTGACAATTCTCCATTCTTTTTATTGTCTGCTTCGAATGTGGCAACAGAATTCAACTGATCTTTTAGATCAGTCACTTGTGGATGCAAGAGTCTACCAGCTACGTATTCGTCGTCTATGCGTTGTGCTAGTTTCATTCTGCGGTAATCAAGATCATCCATTGCCATCACGACCTGTCCGTCTACATATATAAATCGAGAGCCAATTAATGGTTCCATAGGACTGCCGTGGGTGAGAAAACTCAATCGCTCTCCTATGTTATTTAGCTGCGAAGCTAAAAAGATTGCTTCAGCATAGGTAAGCGGCGTTTGATGTTGTGTGTCGTTTGCCTCTCGCGTGCCGACTTTGTCCAGCTCTGTCCGCAGTGTTTCTGCCTGCTTAGCGGTAATTGATCCATCATTGAGCGAGATTGTAATCTTGCGATTAATTTCACCTCTACGAGTATCAATTAACGAATTCAGAGGATCGAGAGCAGGCGCCGTCAATACATTAATTATTCTCCCCGATGGATTAATGGTAGCAACTATTTTGCCTGTATTCTGGTCTATCACTACAGTACCAGGTGCGACGGTTTGAATATCAACTGTCTCGCGCGCTGTTTCAAGGTTACCTTTAACGGTACCAGTTAATGGATCAACCAGCACATATGTTGTGGTTGTTGGAAGAATAATTGGTTGCCCCTCTCTGGTGATCGTAGTTGTCTCAACCCTTGTAGTTTCGATATCAGCGAAAGCCGCAAGTGTTGCTGAATGCATAGAGCCAAAGGTTACTAGTAATCCTGTGACCAGGTTTCTTCTTAACATCATTTATCCTCCTAGGTGTTCAGTCACACAATTTTATGTGAAATGACTTTTCAAAATTGCCCTTGTTCACTTATTGACAGTCATATCTTCTTGTTATCCCGATAGCAACTTAAATCGATATTTTGGTAAATAAATCTTTCGGTAAACCCAATGATATTCTCATTACAGAAACGGGCACCTCTTCTATGGGTATTGGTTTTGCCCTTCTTCCCAAAGGGGCGACTTTTCCTAATCAGACACTATGAGGTTTCATCGGCTGGGTAACTCCAGTGGCTTTTGGTGCTGCAGTTGCGGTGCCCGATAAACGTATGATCTTGATCACCGGCGAAGGCTCTCATCAATTGACCGTCCAAGAAATCAGCCAGTTTGGGCGACTGGGATTAAAAGCCCATAGTATTTGTGCTCAACCATTTTGGTTATCTTATCGAGCGGTTGTTGTGCAAAGATCCAGCCAGTGCATATAACGATGTTGCCTAGTGGCATTATACTGAAATACCACATGCCTTAGGCTGTGAGGGATGGCTTACTGCCAGTGTTACAACGTGCGAAGAATTTGATCAAATACTAAGTCTGCACACAATGCGAAAAGTGGCGCATACATTGAAGTAGTAACTGATGCCTACGCTGAGCCGCCCTGAATGAAGAAAATGCACGAAAACTTGAAGAATCTCTATCCTTCATGAACAGGTTACACCTGAGACCAACTAAAATCCTGCATCAAGCGCGTTGCGTACAGCAGCATTGCCGTTGTTGTACAGAGCACGGTACTTTTCTGCCCGCATTGAAAAAGGCGTCACTAGAATAAATATCGTAGAAGTGAGAAAAGTGCTTTGATTTAACTCTTGACTTGGCGATTTTGCGACGATGTCAGGCATTAAATTAAGGCAAACTACTGATTCTCTGGAAGCAACCGATGCCACACCTTGATATAATGGCACCGCATGCGCCACCAGCTCACCATTATTATTTGCTTCTTTATCTGCCTGAACGTTCAGGCGGCGCAAACACCAGCTGTTGATAAGGGCTCACTCTCTTCTCAGCCGACCAATATTCATGCGCCGATAGCAAGTGTACCGCCAATTACATTTGAAACATATTTGACGCCATATGATGATGCGGAAGTCCGCTTTTTGCAGTTCCTGGATCTAGCGAAGAATAGATGTTATATAGCAAGCTACAGCATTACTAATCCGCACATTATCGAGAAACTCATCCAATTGCATAATCGCGGTGTTGATGTTCAAGTGTTGACGGATAAAACACAAGCGGCAGGAAAGAAGGAGCAAATTGCTCTGGCAATTTTATATGAGAATAATGTTCCGGTTTTTGTTGGTAGATCTGTTGCGCATGCGTTGATGCATTGCAAGTTTTGTGTGATTGATGATCATTTAGTGGAGGATGGCAGCTGGAATTTTACTGCTTCAGCCAATAAGGAAGATAACATTTTGAATTTTGTGGATTCAAAGCCGCGCGCAAAAGCATTTCTAGCTTATTGGCTAAAAATTCGGCGTGATATGGTAGTGCAAACACCAGGCGCTTACTTGAACACTACAGGACAATCATGGCAAAAGGAGATTGTACCTTGAAGTATGCATTATTGCTTGTGGCTATGTGGCTTGCGAGTCTGCCTTCAATATGTACAACCAACCATCCAATCAGCAACGCGCAGAGGCATATCTCGACCTTGGAAGGAAAGATTTAGCGCAGCGAGATTGGCAAAAGGTAGTTAAGCTGGTGAAAGCATTAGATCGCTAGCGCTATTCATTGCAGTGGCACCGGAATTGATTTAAACCACGTGCGAAAAATTTTTAACCTATTGCTCCAGCTTCTTGACTTGATTGGTATTTGACTCGGGTAGTCGCGGTGAGTACCATATATCCCATGGTGTCCGCCTTAGGGGAACTAATCGATGAGAAATTTTTTGATTCCCGTTAACCCTCCCTAAAAGTTGAAGTGAATTCAGCATGGAGACTCGTCATTGTTTATTAGCTCTTTGAAAGATTTGTTGGCAAATGTCGTCTATAAGCGTTATTAATCAGGCTTTCGGTCATCCGGGCATTGAACCGAAATGGACGTCTGCGCGCAAGGATGCGGTGGGCACAGCGTATTCTGCCGCTAGCCGGCTGTGGTTTACAATGTGGCGCGGTATTTTAACTGAAGTATATTATCCGACGATAGATCGACCGCAAATACGAGATCTGCAATTTCTAGTTAGCGACGGTGAGACTTTTTTTCACGAAGAAAAGCGTGACTTGGACTCTTCGCTTTCCTGTTTGTCGGGGGCTCTGGGGTATCGAATAGATAGCGAATCTAAAGAACAAGGTTATCAAATAAGTAAAACTGTAATTGCCGATCCACATTGTGCGTCACTTCTAATACATGTGAATTGGAAATCAAAGAGACCGCTTAAATTGTATGTATTATGTTCTCCGCACTTAGGCGGGGGAGGTTTTAGAAATAATGCTTATGTAGCTAAACTCTCAGGACGTAAAGTTTTGAGCGCTAATCATCATAATATCTGGATGGCTATTGCTTCTACAAAACATTTTGCCAAGGTATCCGTCGGTTTTGTTGGCGCTAGTGATGGCTGGACCGACCTTGCCGCGCACTTAGATATGAAATGGCAATTTGATTCAGCGTTAGACGGAAACGTAGCGCTCTTTGCTGAAATACCACTGGATGATAACAAGGATGAATTTGTTCTTTCGCTCAGCTTTGGTCATAGCTTAAACAATGCGTGCAGTACGGCTCTACAATCGCTGGCTGTACCCTTTGAGAAACAGTGTGCTCGTTTCATTGAGCAATGGCAACGCGCTGCCCATTGGGATGAAAGTATTGCCAAAGCTTCTAGCGACAATGGTAAATTATTTGAAGCTAGTTGCAAAATTCTTATGGCTCACGAAGATAAATTAAATCCTGGCGCCATGATTGCCTCTTTGTCCATTCCCTGGGGTGAAGCGAAAGGAGACGACGATCTAGGAGGTTATCATCTCGTTTGGCCGCGCGATCTTTGCAATAGCGCTATGGGCTTATTAGCGGCAGGCAATACCAGTACTGCGGTTAGATCATTATTTTTCTTGACTGCCTCACAAAAAGACGATGGCAGCTTACCGCAAAATTTCTGGATTAGTGGCGAGCCTTACTGGACAGGGCTGCAACTTGATGAGCTATCTTTTCCTGTACTTTTAGCCTGGAAACTTTTGAAAGAGGGGCTTCTTCCTAATTTCGATCCCATTTATTTTACTGCCTCGGCGATGAGCTTTCTTATTTTAAAAGGTCCTATTACAGCTCAGGACCGCTGGGAAGAAGTAAGCGGTTTTTCTCCTTCTACTTTAGCAGTGAATATTGCTGCTTTAATATGTGCTGCGCAAATTTTTAAATTGAAAGGTGAGAACCAGCGAGCACAATTTGTGGAAGAGCATGCTGATTATCTGCGTGCACATATAGAAGAGTGGACAGTAACTGACAAGGGCGAAATTCACCCTGAGGTATCAAGACATTTTATTCGAGCAAACCCCTGCACGTCTTTGGGGAATTATAAATCCCCAAATGAAAGTTATATTTTTATCGCCAATAGGCGTGGCGATCAAGAGCAGGTATTTAGAGCAAAAAACATAGTCGATGCTGGGTTTCTGGAGTTGGTGAGATACGGAATTTATCCGCCCAAGGATCCTCTTATAGAGGACTCTTTGCGTGTGATGGACAAAGTTTTAAAAGTAGAGACCAGCAGAGGACCTTGCTGGTTACGTTATAACAATGATGGCTATGGACAAAACGACGATGGACAGCCATTTATCAGCACTGGTGTGGGACGTCCGTGGCCCTTGCTAATTGGCGAAAGAGCTCATTATGAATTAGCGGCTGGAAGAGATATCTCATATTTGATAAAGGCTTTGGAAAAATTTTCTTCGTGTGGCGGACCAATTCCGGAGCAAATCTGGGATGGTCCAAATCTTCCCTCTGCTCACCTCGAAAATGGTGGACCAACTGGCAGTGCTACACCATTAGCCTGGGCGCACGCTGAATATATAAAGCTTTTGCGCTCGCTGCGAGATAACTCTGTCTATGACTTAATTCCTGAAGTAGCCAAACGTTATTGCGGCCGCAAGGCAAATAAAAGTTCTATTGAGTGCTGGCGTTTTGATTGGCAAATCGAAAGTATTGCGGCTGATAAAACACTGCGCATAATCTGGGACAAAGCATTTATGCTGCATTGGTCTTGCGACGAATGGGAGACTAGCAACGATTCGGAGTCTACTAATGTATTGCCTAATTTGTTTTATATGGATTTATCAGCTCCTTTTAAGGGTAATAAACTAGTGTTCACATTCTTTTTCCCTGATTTAGAACGTTGGGCAGGGGAAGACTTTATCGTTAATATCAAATAGCGCGATTTGCTAATATTTTAGCGAAAGCAAATATGAATAGACGGGGCAAAATATGACAATGACAATAGTGCTCATTCTGGCAATTGCGATAGTAGCTGTTGGACTGGGTTTTCTGCTGGGGCGAGTGACCCGGGATGCTAAGAAATCGGCAAGGCAGTCGCAAAGTGTTCCGACAGGAGTGGGGAAGGTGGAGGGGAAGGCTGGAAATTTACCAGCAGATCTTAAAGAGCGGGTGCAGGCACTCATCGATGATGGGCATAGATATGGAGCAGTGAAAGAACTCGAGGATGCAGCCGGACTTGAATTGAAGGAAGCAAAAAATATAGTTGACGCCATGGTGCCTTCGCTGCCGCCCAATGTAGATAATGCAGACAAATTGGGTATGGTGAGAGATTTGGTCAGAAGCGGTAACAAAGACGAGGCACTACAACTGTATCGTGCATCTTCGGGTTTAAGTTTAAAGGAAGCCGAAGAAGCAATCGATAAGCTGGAGAAGGAATTTGGCTAAAGTCCCGGCTGGTTATGAAATGAATTAGGGTAACTTCAACCGCGCGTTTGTGAATTCTTTATCGAGATCTAGATCTGGATTTTTTTGCCGAGCTTTTCTTTCTCGAAGATCCTTTCTTGTTTGGAGTTCTAGCAGTTAATGGTTTTCGTCTGGTTATTTTCACCAATGTTTCTCGAGATTGTTCATAATAGGGTTTCAGTATTTTGCCCATCATATCAATCTGGTCTAAGAGAGTAGATTCCAGTTTTTCTCGGCTCTCTTTCCATTTTTCCATTTCTTTTAATATAGGCTGGTGTATTTTCGCCAGTTTTGCAATAGCTTGACGTTCGGTTGAATTAAGGAGTTTCCCAGACATGTTTTTGAGTTGACTTTTTGCCACGGTTTAATCCTCCAATAGTGTTTCCTATTATGCTTACATGCCCAATAATATAACCGCAGAAACTAAATGTTAAAGGCTTGACAATGCATTTTTAAGTTTGACTATATTATAGATGTTAATATTAGGCAGTGATTGGGAATCCCACTATCTGAGACCAAATATGGGTATTTCACTTAAGAAAGAGCATCTTAAGCGCTATAAAGATATTGCATGGCTGTTGATTAAATACGGTAATTCTGATCTGGTCAAAAATGCCGGATTAGAAGAAATACTTAGCGAAGAGGAACAGTCTGCTGATAATAAGTCGGCGGCGAATGCAAATGAGCTGGCTGCAGATTTTGAAAAATTAGGACCAACTTTTGTAAAGTTGGGACAATTGCTTTCCACGCGTCCGGATTTTGTGCCGCCAGCATATATAACAGCACTAGCTCGTTTGCAAGATAATTGCGCAGTATTTCCATTTGTGGAAGTGGAACAAATTATTGTCAGTGAACTCGGGGTGCGTTTATCAAAAGCTTTTGCCGAATTTACACATGAGCCGATAGCCGCGGCTTCTTTAGGACAAATCCATCATGCTGTCACGAGAAACGGGCGTGAAGTTGTAGTTAAGATTCAACGCCCCGGAATCCGGGAAGCAGCTATTCAAGACATGGACGCATTGGCTGATATAGCTGATTTTTATGACAAACATACCAAAGCAGGAAAGCGCTTTGAATTTAGCATCATGCTAGATGAATTTCGCAAGTCACTTTTAGATGAGCTCGACTATCAAAAGGAGGCTCATAATTTGGCAACTCTGAAAGAAAATTTGGAAGAATTTGAGCTGATAATTATTCCTGCGCCAGTGCCAGATTACACTACGTCAAAAGTTTTGACGATGGATTTTATTCCCGGTGAGAAAATAACATCTGTTACTGGACTAACATTACTTGAGATAGATGGCGCTTCTCTTGCCGAGGAAGTTTTCCGAGCTTATTTAAAGCAGGTCTTAATCGATGGATTTTTCCATGCTGATCCGCATCCGGGAAATGTGTTTCTTACGGACGATAATAAAATAGCATTGTTAGATTTTGGCATGGTGGCATATTTGACACCACACTTGCAAGAAAAGATTTTTCAATTACTTTTGGCTATAAGCGATAATCGTGCTGATGCCGCGGCGGATATATGCAAGGACATAGGCACACCTAGAGACAAATTTGATGAAGCGGAATTTCGTAAACAAATAATTGATCTTGTTCACAATCATCTTGAAAAAAACATAGAAGACATGAACCTTGGCAAAGTTATCCTTGGCGTAACGACCGCTGCAGGCAATTGTGCCATTCGTGTTCCACCTGAGCTAACAATGCTTGGCAAAATGCTTTTGAATTTGGATCAAGTAGGGCGCACGTTAAATCCTGACTTTAATCTCAATGCTTCAATTAGAAATAATGCAGCATACATTTTAGAAAGGCGTATGCGGACCGCCGTTTCTTTAGAGCGGGCGTTCAGAGCTACGATAGACGCAAAAGATTATGCTGAAAAATTGCCGGGAACTGTGATGAAGATTTTAGATCTAATCGCAAGTAACAAATTACGCTTGAAAGTTGACACTATTGACGAGACGGTTTTGATAGATGCTTTTCAGAAGGTGGCTAATCGAATTACCTTAGGGCTAGTGCTGGCAGCGCTAATACTCGGTGCGGCACTATTGATGCGCGTACCCAGTCCATTTACGATTTTTGGCTATCCAGGTCTGGCTATAATTTGCTTCCTGCTGGCAGCATCGGCTGGTTTCGCCCTCATTATTCATGTGGGCCTTTATGATCAAAAGGCGAAAAAATTTGACGACGAATGATAGTGGGTAGGCTCACCTTTTCTTCCTTGAAGATGATTTCCTGTTGGGCGCTCCAGTACTTAATGGCTTTCGTCGGGCAAGGGCAGTCAACGTTACTCTGGATTGCTCATAATATGGTTTCAATATTTTGCCCATCATTTCAATCTGCTCTAATAGCCTGCCTTCCAGCTTTTCTCGACCTTCTTTCCATTTTTCCATTTCATTTAAGATAGGCTGATGTATTTTTGCCAGTTTTGCAATGGCTTGACGTTCGGTCGAATTAAGATATTTCTCAGACATATTTCTGAGTTGATTTTTTGCCACGGTTTAATCCTCACAATAGCTTTTTTATCATCCATTCCTACCATGCCCAATAATATAACCGAGGAAACCAAATGTTAATTATGCATATTATTTTACGTTTTTAGGTATATAGCTGATTGGAAGGATGATAGAGAAACATTCATAGAAAAGCAAGAGAATTAATGTGAACCTGCGTCAAATAATCTTAGGTCTATGTTGTGCTGTGTTTGTATCAGTTAGTGCGGCTAGATCGGGTTTGACGGCAAGCTTAAGCGAATTCTCTTTCAATTTACCGTGGTTTAACACTCCTGCGCCTAATGCTTTGGCGAATGAATTGTCACAATTGGGCAAACACGATGTGGTGTTGATCATAGACAAATCGCGCTCTATGTTAATTAACGATTGTTTCCCTGCATTGACCGATAATATCGCTCGCCAATTCTATACGCCAATGAGTCGCTGGCAGTGGTGTCGCGAACAAACGCTCCAATTAGCCAAAAACACTAAAATAGTTCTTCCCAATGGACTTACCGTTGTATTATTCGCCAAAACATTTGTTACTTACAATAATGCTGATATTGGCTCAGTTGAAGCAATTTTTGCCAATAATAAACCAGACGGTGGTACCGATACCGCGGCTGCGCTAAGTAGTCAAATTGAAGCCTATCTCGTCAGAAAATCAAATTCTGGCGAACATATTAAACCTCTGTTAATTGCCATCATTACCGATGGTTGTCCTGATGATCGAGCACTGTTGTGCCATGTGATTGTTCAGGCTACCCAAAGCATGAATCAAGCTGGCGAAATTTCTATTACTTTTCTACAAGTCGGTAATGATCAAAGAGCGCTATATTTGCTCAAACAATTGAAGAATGGTCTGCTTGATCAAAATGCCAAATTTAATATAGTAAACGTCATCCCTTTCCCAGAATTGAACAAAATCGGACTGCAACAAGCATTGGTTGATGTAACAACCAGGCATGTAAATTCGCAAACAGCAAAAGCAAGTCTATAGAGAACTTTGTCTGGTACTCGTTTGCATTAGTGCTGTATGTGCTGCGTGCATTCACTCTGGCAAATCAGGTTGGAGATCAAATATCTTTGATTCGTAGGAAACGAATATAAGCAAGCTTAAATGAGCGGGTGAGTCTAAGCTTCTGTGGGTCTTTTGTCAGGTGGGTGAAATAAATAGGCAGTACAGAAGTACCAAAAATATGTTCAGGCAATTTTCGCGGTTGGCCCGGGGCTACCAGAGTGAGCCGGCGGATGTTTGATTGCCGGGTGCTTACGCTATTAAATAATAGATGCAAGTACGAGTGTGCAAAGGCAAATTTGCCACACAAGATTCCAAGAGCGGGAGACGCAATTTCTTGGAATCCTGCACAGCCACAAATCAATCAATTTCGGTTGTTGAGCGATGAACTAGCCCAGTTATTTTAAGTGGCCAGCAACCAGCTTGGTCATTTCAAACATGGACACTTGTCTCTTGCCACCAAAAACAGGTTTTAGTTTTTCGTCTGCATTGATGTTGCGCTTGTTGGCACTGTCTTGTAGTTTGTGCCTCTTAATGTAGTCCCAAATTTTCT
>Ga0207134_1128_pt1 | contig 21765 bp, 17 predicted proteins | sample Alteio_BWMinHeat_12_FD_153527 | JGI IMG/M metagenome (GOLD analysis project Ga0207134, IMG submission 153527) | Enriched cells from forest soil in Barre Woods Harvard Forest LTER site, Petersham, Massachusetts, United States -... | ecosystem: Environmental > Terrestrial > Soil > Temperate forest >... | reverse complement strand
GGTGACCTTGGAACATCACCTTTATATACTTTCAAAGCAATAATAGGTGAAAGAGTTATAAATGAAACATTGATTCTTGGTGGCGTGTCCGCAATTTTCTGGACACTTACATTCCAAACCACAATCAAATATGTTCTGATCACCATGCGGGCTGACAATAAAGGTGAAGGTGGTATATTCTCCTTATTTGCCCTGATACGCAGACATGCAAAATGGTTATTCTGGCCTGCAGCTATCGGGGGCAGTTTTATGATCGCAGATAGTTTGATCACACCTCCTATATCTGTTACTTCAGCTATTGAAGGGTTAAAAGATGTGCAACCCGGTGTGCCTATTTTACCTATAGCTTTAGCAATTATTGTAGGCATATTTATTTTTCAGCAAATAGGAACAGGCAGCATCGGTAAGTTTTTTGGGCCTGCTATGATCGTGTGGTTTGGTATGATAGCAATTATAGGCTTTACAAACTTAATCAAGGATGTCTCCGTACTGAGAGCAATAAATCCAATGTATGCTTTCCGTTTGGTTACCAACCACAAGGGCGGTTTTTGGGTATTAGGTGGCGTCTTTCTGTGTACAACAGGTGCAGAAGCCTTGTATGCCGATATGGGACATGTAGGTCGTAAAAACATACAAATAGCCTGGATACTCATTAAAGTGTCTCTGTTGTTATGCTATTTTGGAGAAGCAGCTCTTCTGCTTGCACATACCGGACAAACACTTAATGATGTAGATGCATTTTATGGACTGGTACCTAAATGGTTCCTGGTGCCGAGCATTATTATTTCAACTCTTGCAACTATAATTGCCAGCCAGGCGCTTATTAGTGGCACATTTACATTATTCAATGAAGCTATTCGCCTTAACCTTTGGCCAAAGCTCCGAACCGTCTTTCCTTCGGAGGTTCGTGGACAAGTATATGTGCCAACAATTAATTGGATGATGATGTTTGCCTGTTTAGGAGTGGTGCTGTATTTTAAAAAATCGAGCAACATGGAGGCGGCCTTTGGGTTGTCTGTGACACTCACAATGTTGATGACAACTGTACTACTCAGTTATTACCTCCACTCCCGAAAGGCACCAAAAATATTTACCTGGTCGGTACTTGCCGTTTATTTATGGATCGAATTAACATTCTTGGTTGCAAACTTTGATAAATTCTCACATGGTGGCTGGCTAACTTTATCTATAGGCTTACTTCTGGTAACCACAATGTATATCTGGAATTCTGGAAAAAAACTAAAAGGCAAGCTTAAAAAATATACGCGCTTGGAAAAATATCTTCCTGCTTTAAAGGAGCTGAGTAATGATACTTCTATTCCCAAATATGCTACACACCTTGTTTATATGACATTATCGAGTAGCCAGAATATTATAGAAGAAAGGATCATTGAATCACTTATTTCAGAACAACCTAAGCGAGCCGACCTCTATTGGTTTGTGCATATAGATGTAGATGATGAGCCGTATACTATGAAGTATTCAGTTGATGCTGCAGTACCCGATGAGGTGGTCTATGTGCGGCTAACACTTGGGTTTAGAGTGGTACCAAGGGTTAGCTTATTTTTCAGGAAAATAGTTGAAGAAATGGTGGCTGACAAAGAAATAAATATTGTGCCTCATTATTGCAGAGAATATAGCCAAAATGCTGTTGGTGATGTACGTTTTGTTGTTATGAAAAGCTTTTTATCATTTGAGAACCAATTGCCATTTTGGAAAAACCTGGTTATGCAAATATATTTTATACTGGATAAATTAAGCATTCCAGATCCTGAGGCTTTCGGCCTTGATTATAATAATGTAATTGTAGAACGCGTTCCATTTATAGTTCAAAAAACAGATGAAGTTCCCCTTAAACGTGAATAAGTATGTTAATTGCAGATAAAGACCAGGATCCGGAACATTTTCTTGACCTTATAAAAAAATCAAGAAGAGGGAAGTTCAAAGTATATATAGGTATGAGTGCCGGTGTAGGCAAGTCGTACCGTATGCTGCAGGAAGCCCAGACCTTGCTAAGAAATGGAATTGATGTTAAGATAGGTTATATAGAAACGCATAACCGAGCTGAAACCATAGCCTTAACAGAAGGGTTGCCTGCGATACCAAGAAGAAATGTTTTTTACAAGGGCAAGGAACTGGAAGAAATGGACCTGCAGGCTATAATAAACCTGCGTCCTGAAGTAGTATTGGTAGATGAACTGGCACATTCCAATATCCCGGGCAGCAAAAATGAAAAACGTTGGCAGGATGTAATAGAAATACTGGATGCCGGTATAAATGTTATCAGCGCCTTAAATATCCAACATATTGAAAGCCTGAACAAAGTTGTAAAAGAAGTAACGGGTATAGAAGTTGCGGAGCGCATACCCGATAATGTATTGAAACAGGCCGATGAAGTTGTAAATATTGACCTTACTGCCGATGAATTAATTACAAGACTAAAAGAAGGGAAAATATATGCGCCGGAAAAAATAAACCTAGCGTTACAAAACTTCTTTAAGCCTGAAAGCATTTTACAATTAAGGGAGCTGGCACTTAAAGAAGTAGCCGGACAAATAGAACGAAAAGTAGAGACAGAGCTACCAAAGAATGTATCTTTCAGACATGAACGTATACTTGCCTGTATAAGTAGTAATGATGCGGCAGCCAAACAAGTGATACGAAAAACTGCACGTCTGGCGAACTACTATAATGCAAAATGGTGGGTGCTATATATTGAGCTACCATCAGAAAGGGCTAACAGAATACCTCTTGACAAACAAAGACATCTTATTAATAATTTCAAAACAGCAACAGAACTAGGTGCCGAAGTATTAAGAATAAAAACCGAAAATGTAGCTACGGGTATTGTAGGAGTGGTAGAAGAGAAAAACATTACTACTGTATGTATCGGCAAACCACGTTTAAGCCTGATAAAGATCATTTTATCAACTAATCTATTTAACCAATTACTGAAAAAGCTTAGCAGCAACAGCACTGACCTTATTATAATGTCCTAATTTACTTATATGCCATTTTCTATAAAATCTAAAATAACATCCGGGATAGGGCTACTCTTTATACTGTTACTTGCCATATCTGTAGTAGCTTTTGTATTCATCAATCTGCTATCAGATAAAACGGAAAACCTACTTACTGCAAATTATAAAACCATACAGTATTGCAATCAGATGATGCATGCTATGGATGCAATAAGTACAGACCAGTCAGCAATTGACAGTTTTGAAAAAAACCTTAGGTTACAAGAACATAATATTACAGAGCCGGGTGAAGGAGAAGCTACACAAAAGCTTCGCAATTATTTTGAGATGGCTAAAAAGAACTCTTCCCCTGTCATCTTAGATTCAATGAACAAACAGTTGTATGATATTTCTATTCTAAATCAACATGCTCTTGAATATAAAAATACCCAGGCACTGGAAACATCAAACAAGGCCAAAATATGGATATCCATACTTGGCGCAATAGTGATTCTTACCGGATTCACTTTTGTTGTCAATTTCCCTGGTTATATAGCCGGACCGTTGCGTTTGCTGACAGATGGTATAAAAGCCATAGGCCAAAAAAATTATGACAAAAGGATCTACATAGACAATGATGATGAATTCGGGGAGATGGCAGCTGCTTTTAATAAAATGGCTGAGAAACTATATGGGTTTGAACATAGCAGTATATCTCAGTTGATGTTTGAAAAAAGGCGTGTAGAAACGATCATTAACCAAATGGAAGACGCCGTGATAGGTCTGGATGCGGATGGGAAAATACTTTTCATTAACAATATGGCTGAAGGTCTGTTTCATTTAAAAGGAACAGACATAACTGGGAAATATGCTCCTGATGTAGCTTTATACAATGACCTGTTACGAAATATATTGCAGAAGAACAGGCAGGAACAACCTTTGAAAATAATCATAGACGGCAAAGAAAGTTATTTTTTGGTTGACAACAGAACCGTTTATAATGATGAAAAAACAATTGGAGAAGTTTTTACACTCAGGAATATAACCTCATTCAAAGAACTTGATATTTCTAAAACAAACTTGCTGGCTACAATTTCTCACGAGCTAAAAACCCCTATCTCATCCATTAAAATGAGTACGAAACTTATTGAGGATGAAAGAATAGGAAAACTAAACCAGGAACAAAAAGAATTGATCTCAAATATCAATGAAGACGCAGACAGGTTACTAAAGATAACCGGAGAACTACTCAATATGACCCAGATAGAAACTGGGAACATACAGCTGAAGATACAGAAGGTAGAACCCAAAGAAATAGTTGCCATTGCACTACAAGCAGTACAGGTACAGGCAGACTTGAAAGGTATAAAATTAGAGACCTATTGTGCCGACAACCTACCTTTAGTAGCTGCAGATGAAGATAAGACCTCATGGGTATTGATCAACTTTCTTACGAATGCCATCAGGTATACCAATGAAAAAGGAAATATTATCATCAATGTAAAACAACAAAACAAAAATATACTATTCTCTGTTCAGGATTTTGGTATAGGTATTGAAGAAAAATACCAATCACGCATTTTCGACCGTTATTTCAAGGTTCCTGAAAGCATCGAAAAAAGTAGTACTGGTTTAGGATTGGCTATATCAAAAGAGTTTATTGAAGCACAGGGCGGACAGATAGAAGTAAACAGTACTTATGGCACGGGCAGTACGTTTAGTTTTGCTTTACCTGTATAATTTTAACATTATTGATCATTATACTGCCAGCCTAATATATTTGAGGAGGGCGATATATATCCAGAAGAAAGTAAGTAGCCCATTTTGGTACCCAAATCTGATTGAAGGTTACGAAAATTTAAAAAGCCTTCAAACGCTATATAGTAGCTAATTTGAAGGCTTTTTTTGTTTGTGGGCCCACTAGGACTTGAACCTAGGACCACCTGATTATGAGTCAGGTGCTCTAACCAACTGAGCTATAGGCCCGGGCTTTCGCCAAAGGAGTGCAAATGTATAGGATTTCTTAAAAAAAAGAAAATTATTAGCTTAAAAACTTTTCAGCTCATCTTATTGCATTGAAATATATATTCAATGTTTTGTTGGCTGTAATGCTGGTAGTAACCATTTCATTACAAAACTAAGTGGGGACCATTGTGTATTTTTGCATTTATATACAGGAAATATTCATACTATTCGTATTTATGAGCTTCTCGATTAAGAAAGTCACTTTAAAAATATTAAAAATTACAGGTGTTGTATTGGGAAGCATAATCGTGCTGATGTTCTTGATACCTTACCTTTTCCCACAGGCTATCAATCGCAAAATAAACCAGTGGGCCAATAGTAATATCAATGGTAGTATTTCTTTTACAAATACACGCTTATCATTTTTTAAACACTTCCCAGCATTTACGCTTACATTGTATGATGTGACACTAAAGGGGAGTACTCCGTTTGAAAATGATACACTCATAGCTGCAAAAGAGATATCATTAGGTATTGATGTCTCCTCCGTTTTTAAAAACAAGGTCACCATCAATAAGATCTTCCTGAGTGATGCCTTTGTTAACATACAGGTTGACAGTGCTGGAATGGCTAACTATAATATCTACAAACCTAAACCAACGAATGTACAGTCTACAACAGATACGAGTGGGGCATCATTAGGTATTAATAAAATTATAGTAAAAAATAGTAGGATAATCTATAATGATCGTTCAATACCAATGGTCATTAATGCAAGAGGATTCAATTATGAAGGGAGTGGGGCTCTGAGTAAAGATGTTTTTGAGCTAAAAACACATACGAATATTCAATCGCTTGATTTTATTTATAATAAGCAAGGGTATATTCTTTCTAAAAAAGTAAATGCAGACCTTATAACTGAAATCAATACAAAGTCTTTGGCATTTGTTTTTAGAAAAAATGACCTGAACATAAATGATCTGCCCGTAGAGTTTAATGGTCAATTTGGTTTTGTGAAAGATGGTTATGATATGGATCTGAATATCAACTCACATGAGAATAACCTTGATGAAATTGTTTCAGCTTTACCAGAGGCATATCAAAACATGTTTGAGAAAACTGATCTGAGCGGAACAGGTGTAATACAAATATCTCTAAAAGGAAAGTATGTTGTTAAGGATAGCTTGATGCCCGATCTGAGTATGAGTGTTAAGATAAGGAATGGATATATCGATAATCAGAAGTCGCCGGCGCCTGTACGTAATTTATATGTAGATATGGATGCTAAACTACCCAGGCTCAATACAGATAGTTTAACAGTGCATGTTGATTCTCTTTATTTTAATATTGGTGATGGGTATTTTAGTTCAGTTTTAAAACTGAAGGGATTAACAGCACCATATGTCTATGCCAGAATAAACTCTGAAATTGACCTTGCAAAAATGAAGCGGGCTGTAGGGATGAAAAAGTTTGACATGAGAGGCCAGTATTCTCTTCATTTATTGGCAGAGGGTAGATACGCTACTGGTATTGAACATCATGGATTAAGAAAGGTTGATACAGTAATAACCAGTATCCCAAAGTTCTCGCTTAGGTCAATCTTCAGAAAAGGCTATTTTAAATATGCTTCTTTGCCACAGGCTGTAAATAATATCAGTTTCAACCTGCATGTTGATTGCCCGGATAATAATTACAAACACATAAATGGAGCTTTAGATAGTTTGGATATTACAGCACTCAATAACTACATAAGAGGTTATTTCAAGTTCAACAATGCAACAGGTTTTTTTGTTGATGCCATGCTACAATCAAAATTTCACCTGAATGATCTGAAGCAATTATATCCAATGGATAGCTTAGAACTTAAGGGTGATCTGGATGCTACTATTCAGACAAAAGGAAATTATGATGCTACTAAAAAGAAATATCCGGTTGCTATAGCCAATATTGCTCTTCAAAATGGTTCTGTTAAAACCAAGTATTATCCACATCCTATCGAAAATATACAGGTAAATACAAATATTACTGATAACACAGGGTCATTAAAAGGCATGCATATAGTTATAAAGCCTGTTTCTTTTGTTTTTGAAGATGAGCCTTTTGAACTCAATGCGGATCTGAATGATTTTACCAACCTGGTATATAAAGTTCATTTAAAAGGCGTCTTGAATATTGGCAATATATACCAGGTATTTGCACAAAAGGGGTATAATGTAACCGGTACAATTGCTGCCAATCTATCTTTGAAAGGTAAACAAAGCGATGTAACGGCAGGTCATTATGATAAATTGGATAATAAAGGGAGATTAAGGTTTCAGAACATAACAGCCACAACAGATCTATATCCAAAGCCTTTTTTGATAAATAAAGGCGTTTTTAGTTTTAATCAGGACAAGGTAAAGCTCGATACATTTATTGTAAGTTATGCAAGTTCCGTTTTTGTTTTAAATGGTGATGTGTCGAATATCATTAACTATCTGACAAAAAAAGGATCTGTACTAAAGGGTGACCTTAACTTGCAAAGTGATCTTTTGGTAGTTGATGATTTCATGGCATTTTCTGCACCAACTACAACTGCTCCGGTAGCTACTCAAACTACTACAAGCAATACATCATCTGGTGTAGTATTGGTGCCTAAAAATATTGATCTGAATTTTACCGCAAATTTAAAAACAGTAAAATATAGTGGCATGGTGATCAAAGATGCCAAAGGACAGCTGATGATAAGGAATGATAGCCTATTGCTAAAGGAGACAGGGTTTAACCTGATAGGAGCACCAGTGGTTATGAATGCATCTTACAAGGATATTAATCCTAAACGAGCGTATTTCAATTATCATATTGATGCTAAGGATTTTGATATACATAAGGCGTATAAAAGTATCAAGCTGTTTCATGATATCGTATCTTCTGCAGCACATGCGGAGGGCCTGGTATCGTTGGATTATCAACTGAGTGGAAATTTGAATGATAATATGATGCCAATATACCCATCATTAAAAGGAGGAGGTGTACTTTCTGCCAAAAAAATAGGGATACATGGGTTTAGATTATTTAATGCTATTGGAAAGGAAACAAGACAGGATAGTTTTGGTAATAATAGTGGTTTATCTAAAGTTGCTATCAAAACCACTATAGCCAATAATATTATTACAATAGAACGTACCAAGATACGTATGGCAGGTTTTAGGTTAAGACTGCAAGGACAGGCTAGCTTTAGTAAAGAGCTGAACCTTAAAATGCGACTTGGCTTGCCACCTTTAGGTGTAATAGGTATACCAATGACCATTACAGGCACAGGCGATAACCCCAAAATACATTTAGGGAAAGGTGATAAAGATGATGAGCTTAAAGAAACGGCTGATGAAGGAGATGATTAAGTATAACCTAATAATGAAACATATTTACGATGGACGGTAATATATTCACAGATCCGGGGTTATTGGATGAGATAAAGAGGTATACTAGAGTAAAATCAATAAAAAAGGATACAGTACTCATCACTCCGGGAGAGAAAATTCTTTTTGTACCTATTGTGCAAGAGGGGGTATTGCGTATTGTAAGGCAGAATGAGGAAGGGAACGAAATATTTTTATATCATCTTTATCCGGGTCAAACATGTGCTATGGCAATCAATTGTTGCCAGGGACACCAGAAAAGCAGTGTGAAGGCGATAGCGGAAGAAGATACACAAGTATTACAGATACCTGTGAATCTTGTTGATGACTGGTTCAAATACCCGGAATGGAAAACCTTTGTTAATAGCACCTATAGTAAGCGATTTGCAGAGCTGATAGAGGTAATAGACCTGATTGCCTTCAACAACATGGATAAACAGGTCTTGCATTATCTTCAGGAACGCGCAAAAGCTGCAGGAACAAATGCATTATATATAACACACCAGCAAATAGCTGACGAATTGCATACCCATAGGGAAGCTATCAGCCGGCTGTTGCGTACCATGGAACAAAAAAATATGGTGAAGTTGGGACGGAACACTATTGAAATAATTGCCAGTTAGGTAACATTTGTTACATTCTATCCAGATACTGTTTCCGATTTTTGCTTCATAAACAAATGCATTTTTATGAAAAAGAACATGGGTACAGTTGATCGCATATTGAGGATATTGGTAGCTATCGTTATTATTTCATTGTACTTCGCAAACGTGATCTCGGGTACAGTTGCAATAGTGCTACTGGTTCTATCAGGTATATTTATCCTGACAAGTTTTATTGGTGTGTGTCCGCTATACATGCCTTTTGGTATGAGTACACGTAAGGGAAAATAGTAAAAGGCCTATTTCATATAGGAATGTGAAAATAGCGGGCTATCCAACAAATGTTCCAAAAGAAGAAAAGATTAGTTTTGAAATTTGTATTTAATTGGTAAAATGAAGGTGAGAATAATAAAATTAAAATTGGAGATTGTGGGCGTGATAGTAGGAGCAATTGCCGGATGGTGTTATTGGTATTTTGTAGGGTGTGCATCCGGCAGTTGCCTTATTACTTCCAGTCCTGTAAATAGTAGTATTTACGGAGGGGTAATGGGAGGATTGTTATTTAGTATATTTAAAAAATAAACAGTAAAGCAAAATAGTAAATAGTATATGAGTTTTAATACAGTATTAAAAGATCAATCGGTGATTGTAGATGTAAGGACCCGTGAAGAGTTTATGGGTGGGCATGTTGCAGATAGTATCAATATTCCACTTAATGAAGTGCCACAAAGACTTGAAGAATTTAAAATGATGGCGCATATCATTTTATGTTGCGCCTCAGGTGCAAGAAGCCAACAGGCTACCAATTTTTTAAAACAAAATGGTATTGATTGTATAAATGGCGGATCTTGGCTGAGTGTAAATAATCTTAAAAACAACTAATAAATGATAGGTTTAATTAAAAAATTGTTTGGCATTGGTCCTAAAGCAGACTTTGGAGCTGTTATTGCAAATGGCGGTATTATTATTGATGTACGTACACCTGGCGAATATGCAGGTGGGCACATTAAAGGATCTGTAAATATACCATTGGGTAATTTACAGGGGCAAATGTCTAAACTGAAAAAAGACAAAGCCATTATAACTTGCTGTGCATCGGGTATGAGAAGCGGTTCTGCAAAATCGATGCTTTTGTCTAATGGGTTTAAAGAGGTTTATAATGGTGGTAGCTGGTACAGTCTAAAAAAGTTTGAAAAATGAACGCAATAAAACAAAGGCTTTTTACTGACTGGCACCTGGTGCGTATGATGAGATTGGGTATAGGCATCATGATGCTCGTTGCAGGTATACATAGTAAAGATTGGACAATGGGCTTATTTAGTTCTTTTTTTCTGTACCAGGCCTTAACTAATACGGGTTGTTGTGGTACCCAGTCATGCTACACACCTAAAGTTGTAAAAAAAACTGATCCTATTGTAAGCTCAGGGGAAGAAGCGATCGATTTTGAAGAAGTAAAATTATAGAGCTATGGGAGCAAAAACATTTACGGAAATAATAAGTGATAAGAAACCCGTGCTGGTAGATTTTTCTGCAGAATGGTGTGGCCCATGTAAAATGATGGCTCCCATACTAAAACAATTAAAAGATAGCATAGGTGACACGGCTACCATCTTAAAAATAGATGTAGATAAGAATCCTGCTATGGCTAGTGGATACAATATTTCAGGAGTACCAACGCTTATTCTTTTTAAGAGTGGCCAAATCGTTTGGCGACAATCAGGTGTTGTTGCTGCTAATTACCTGAGGAATGTTATAGAAAAACATATTGATGCTCGTGAGAATGTTTAGAGTAATAGGTTGATAAATGCAATAAAGAACAAACAAAGATGAAGTATGTAATTGTGGGTGCGGTTGCCGGTGGTGCCAGTACAGCAGCAAGATTAAGGAGGTTGGATGAGCATGCAGAAATTGTGATCTTTGAAAAGGGGGCTTATATCTCTTATGCAAATTGTGGCTTACCTTATTATATCGGTGAAGTGATCAAAGACAGAAACAAATTATTCGTACAGACTGCAAGTGCATTCAACCAGAGATTTAATATTGATGTGCGGACCATGACTGAGGTCATAAGTATTGATCCTGCGAAGAAGGTTGTAAAAGCAAAAGATCAAGTTACAGGAAGAGAATATGAAGAAAGTTATGAAAAGCTAGTCCTATCACCCGGTGCTGAGCCTATACGGCCACCACTGCCCGGTATAACAAACGAAGGCATTTTTACGCTTCGGAATGTTACTGATACAGACTATATCAAAAGCTATATACAGCAAAAGGAAGTTAAAAAAGCAGTAATAATTGGTGCCGGGTTTATAGGTTTGGAGATGGCTGAAAATCTTCATGAGATAGGTCTTGAAGTTTCTATAGTTGAAATGGGGAATCAAATTCTTGCCCCTGTAGATTTCCCCATTGCCGCTATTGTACAAAGACATATTCGTTCTAAAAGTGTAGATCTAATTTTAAAAACATCTGTTACAGGTTTCGAAAAAAAGGATAAGGGATTAAAAGTGCTTTTGGCCAATGGTAAAACACTGGATGCAGATATTGTGATCTTATCAATTGGCGTGAACCCTGATACTAAACTAGCTTTAAGTGCAGGATTGAAAGTAGGGGATGCGAGAGGCATACATGTAAACGAGTATTTACAGACATCGGATCCGGATATATATGCTGTTGGAGATGCGATAGAGTTTAAGAATCCGATCACTGGCCAAGCTATGGTTACTTACCTTGCCGGGCCTGCTAATAAACAAGGTCGCATTTGTGCTAATAATATTGTATTGGGGAATGTCCAGAAATATAATGGCGCCATTAATACCTCTATTGTTAAAGTTTTTGACATGACCGTTGGAGCTACAGGTATGGCGTCAAAACATTTACATGTTGATCAAATCAAGCACATTGTTTCTACAACTCATAGTGGATCGCATGCTGGGTATTATCCGGGGTCTCAACAAATGAGCATTCAAATTGTTTTTTCTCCAGTTGATGGACGTTTATTAGGTGCACAGGTGGCAGGGTTTGAAGGTGTAGATAAACGACTTGATGTATTAGCCTCAGTTATAAAAAGGAATGGTACTATTTATGATCTTGTTGAGTTTGAACATGCTTATGCGCCACCATATTCATCTGCTAAAGATCCGGTAAATATGGCTGGTTTTGTGGCAGAAAATATTTTACTGGAACGTCTGAATGTGTTTTATTGGAACGAACTGGAACAGATCAAAGAAAATGATGTGTTCATTGATGTCAGGTCACCAATTGAATATCAAAGTGGCAAAATAGATAACACTATTAATATCCCTGTTGATGAGATCCGCGGCAGGCTTTATGAAATTCCCAAAGACAAAAACGTATTTATATATTGTGAAGCTGGTCTGAGAGGTTATTTAGCTCAAAGGATATTGAAGCAAAATGGTTATGAACATGTTTTAAATCTTTCGGGAGGATATAAATTATGGAAAGATTGTGTAATTGAATCAAGCAACTAAAGTTTTATAAAATATAGGTTATGAATAAAATATTTTCAATCGGTTTATTGTCTGTACTGCTGTATTTAACTTCTTGTCAAAATTTAGGAGCTAATGCTCAAACTGGGTCAATAATAAACGCTACTATACCTGTTGATTCTTTTGAAAAAATATTATCGACAATTGTTCAGGTACAATTAATAGATGTAAGAACACCAGAAGAGTATGCACAGGGACATTTGAAAAATGCTGTGAACGTTGATATTAATTCTGACGACTTTGAGAGTCGGATACAGAAACTGGATAAAACAAAGCCTGTTTTGGTTTATTGTTTATCAGGTGGAAGGAGTGGACGTGCAGCAAGTAAAATGGAAGATATGGGCTTCTCTACGGTGTATAATATGCAAGGTGGAATAATGCAGTGGAGAAGTGCAGGCAAGGCAACAGAATCTGGAGTTGGAGCACCTGCAAAAACAAGTATGAGCATGGACGCATTTGGTAAACTAACAAGCGCTAACAAATATGTATTGGTAGATTTTAATGCAACATGGTGTGAGCCATGTAAAAAGATGATGCCTGTTTTAGAATCACTGGCAGATAAGAAAAAGGATAAATTATCTTTTGTGAAAATAGATGCTGATGATAATAAAGAGTTGCTTATTCAAAAGGGAATAGAATCAATACCTTATTTGGAGTTATATAAAGATGGTACATTGGTATGGAAACACAATGGCTACATTGATGAAGATGCACTCTTGAAAGAAACTAATCTTTAATAAACATGATTTGATCATTTCTTCAATTTTGGCAGCGGTTTGCGTGGCAGCATCTCGTCGCGCATGGCGGCATGATATACAAACGAAGCCATAATTATAGATGCCTGCATCAGATCACTCGGGTTTACACGTTCATAAGAATCCATATTGGTGTGGTGAGAACGTGAACCATATTCTAATCCGTCTTGTATGAACTGGAATCCCGGGATGCCAATTTCATCAAAAGATATATGGTCTGTAGATCCGGTGTTGCGAATAGTAGTAGTTGTAGCGCCAAGATCATTGAATGGTTTCAGCCAGGCATCAAAAATCGGACGTACCTCATCATTACTTTGTAGGTATATACCTCTTATCTTTCCAGCACCATTGTCCAGATTGAAATAAGCGGAGATCTTATCATATGCAGGTTTGAAAGTTCTTTTGTCTTTATCTCCAAAATGTTTTTTTACATAAGCCCTTGAACCTAAGATGCCTTGCTCTTCGCCACTCCATAAAACTATACGGATGGTGCGGCGTGGATGCACTCCGATTTCTTTTAGTATACGAACTGCCTCCATTACTACGGCACAGCCAGTAGCATTATCAGTTGTGCCAGTAGATGCATGCCATGAATCCATATGTGCCCCTAACATTACTATTTCATCTTTCAAATCGGTACCTGGTATTTCTGCTATCACATTATTTTCAATAGAGTCTGTAGTAAGGAAGATGTTTTTCATCTCAACTTCTAAAGAAACATTTTTGTTGGCTTCGAGTAGTCGTATTAGTCTATAAAGATGCTCCCCATTTAGTTCAAGTTCCGGTGTAACTGGTTTTGCGTTCCATGCGCGAGAAGCACCATTAGATGTAAATACGGTACCCATTGAACCTCTGCCACCACTCAATACAACAGCAACACCTTCAGCATAAAAGAAACTATCGATCTTTTGTCTCAAGATAGCCGGAGATTTTAGTATAGCAGCTTTGGATTTAACACCAGATAATGAAGGATTATCTTCGAGATGCGGATCTAGGGCTATTTTTTGAAGTTCTTCATCAGTGAGTCTTTTTGCATCGGCATTAAAATTCATTTTAAAATCAGCAGTTGCCGGTTCAAGCACAACGATCTTATCTTTAAGCAGGCCGGCATATTTAGCCATATCCTGTATACTGTCTATTCTTACCAATATGGCATTAGCTTTTACTAAGCCATTAGTGCCGGGTGTCCACGCTTTTGGAGCTGCGATCAATGCCTGGTAATATGGAGCTGTGATGGCCAAGTATGTTTTCTGGTTTTCCCAGCCTTTGCCAAAGCCACCCCATGGTTCAATAGCTGCATTCTCCAATCCCCAATCACTGAGTTGCTTTTTTGCCCATTCTTCTGCTTTTTTCATTCCTGTTGAGCCTGTGAGCCTTGGGCCGATCTCATCGGTAAGATGAAATAAATTCTCCATTACTTTCGAATCATTAAAACCTTCGTTTTTGATCTTCATGATCATGCGTAGATTCACTTTTTCAGTATTATCACCAGAAAAAGAAAAGCAAAAGAAGGATAAGACAAGAAGAGCTAATAAAGAATGCTTTTTCATTAAATTGGGATTTGAAAAAGAAAAATAAGAAAAATTTAATTAGAATTAAGAATGGAGCACCCTGAATGGTATGTATTATGACAATCCTATCATAGATTTGTATCATCAATCCATGTATATATGAAAAGGATTTGTTTGCTCTTTGTAATGCCATTGTTGCTTGTTATATCCTGTAATTCAGATCCAAAACATAGTTCTGATTACCAGAATATGAAAACCTCATTACAATCGCAGGAAATATCAAGCCCAACAAGCTTTTTGGAGTTTAAAACAGATGCACATAAGAATCTTCTTGGTCAGTGGGTTATAGAAGGTACCATAATGAATTCTGCTACACTGGCAACCTATAAAAATATACTTGTAAAACTTACCTATGTTGATGTGGATGGAAAAACCATATCCAAAGAAAATCAGGCTATTGAAGGAGATATTAGGGCTGGTGGCTCATTAGATTTTAAGATAAAAAGACCAAATATTAGAGATGCGAGAAATGTAGTAGTGAGTTTAGTGAGTGCAGAGGGTCAAAATCCATAAGAAGCATGGCTCTTTTTAAAATATCATAAAAGTGGTGATTCCCATTGTATAATTATTGCGTACTTTTGCCACCCGACTTATAAATTTTTTTCTAATGAAGATATTAGTTTGTATCAGCCAGGCGCCGGATACCACTACCAAGGTTAGTTTTACCGATAATAATACCAAGTTCAACACGCAGGGAGTAACCTATATCATCAATCCTTATGATGAGTGGTATGGACTTGTACGTGCTCTTGAATTAAAAGAAGCTGGTGTTGCTACAGTAGTGCATCTTGTTACTGTTGGTAAAGCAGATACGGAACCAGTGATACGTAAAGCCTTAGCTTTAGGTGGAGATGAAGCCATACGTATAGATACAGACAGCAACGATACCTTCATGACCGCTGCGCAAATAGCTGAATATGCTAAAACAGGTGGTTATGACCTGGTGCTTTGTGGTAAAGAATCTATTGATTATAATAATGGTGTTGTAGGTGGCATGATAGCAGAAATGCTGGACATGAATTATATTGGTTTTGCCACTGGTATCGATATCACAAATGGTATCGCAACTGTAAAACGTGAAATTGAAGGTGGTGAAGAAACGGATACTTGCAGTTTACCATTGGTTATATCTTGCCAAAAAGGCGTAGCTGAAGCACGTATACCAAATATGCGCGGTATCATGGCGGCACGTACAAAACCATTAAAAGTATTACCAGCTGCAGAAATAACGGCACTCAGTATGATAGTGTCTTATGAAATGGCACCAGCTAAAACAGGAGTAAAAATGATTGATGCTGAAAAAATGGATGAGCTGGTGAGCCTATTACACAATGAAGCAAAAGTGATCTAATATTAACAACTAATTACTATATAAAATGTCTGTAATCGTATTAGCAGAACATACACAAGGAAGTTTTAAAAAGAAAACATTTGAAGCTGTGCAATATGCTGCTAAAATAGCTGCTGAGCTTGGTACAAGTGTTACTGCAATAGTTTTGGGTAGTGCTAACGAAGCTGAAATGCCGGTGCTTGGCGCATATGGTGCACAAAAAATATTGCATGTTTATGATGCAAGGCTGGATAATTTTAATTCGAAAGCTTATACAAAAGTCATAGTGACTGCTGCACAAAAAGAAGGTGCCAAAGTTATTGTTGCATCTCATGATGTGACAGGTAAGGTTGTTGCAGGACGTGTAGCTGCCAATCTGAAAGCAGGTTTAGTAGCTGGTGCTATTTCTTACCCAGATCTTTCGAAAGGGTTTGTAATAAAAAAGAGTGTGTTTGCAGGCAAAGCTTTTGCACATGTGAACATCACCAGTGATGTGAAAGTTATTGCACTGATGCCAAACTCTTTTCAGGTTGTAAAAGGTGATGGTAGTGCGGTAGTTGAAAAGCTTGATGTTGCTTTTGACGATAAAGATTTTGGTATACAGGTAAAAGAGGTAAATAAAGTTACAGGTGCTGTGCCATTGTCTGAGGCGGAGTTGGTAGTGTCTGGAGGGCGTGGTATGAAAGGGCCTGAGAATTGGGGTATACTTGAAGATCTTGCAAAACAGTTGGGTGCAGCATTAGCCTGTTCCCGCCCGGTGGCAGATTCTCATTGGCGCCCACATCATGAGCATGTTGGTCAGACAGGTGGTACTATTAGGCCTAATCTGTACATAGCTGTTGGTATATCAGGAGCTATACAACATTTGGCTGGTGTGAATGGTTCAAAGACAATCGTTGTTATCAATAAAGATCCTGAAGCGCCGTTCTTTAAAGCAGCTGATTATGGAGTATTAGGAGATGCAATGGAAGTGATACCAAGACTTACTGAAGCAGTAAAGAAATTTAAAGAAAATCAGAATTGATTTCAGAAAAATAATAAATAGAAATGCCTCAATTAGAGGCATTTCTTTATTTGTATTAATTAGTGAACTACCTGCAATTGGCGTGTAGCAATCATCTCTTCATCCATCAATGCTAGCATGTATGAACCTGAGGTGAGATTTTCAAGATTTAAAGATATTTCTTGCGAACCTTTATTGAGACGATATTTTTCCTGAAAAACCCTTTTCCCTTCTATACTATAAATTGATATGGTAACGTGTTCGTTTGAGTTACTGTTTATTTTAAGTGTTGTTGAATTGATTATCGGATTTGGGTAAAGAGACATAATATTGATGCCGCTATTAACCGCGGTAATTTCAGGAACGCCTATTGTACTGCAATGATTTGTTGCAGAAAAATAAACGCGTGCATCTTTTTCGTCACGCCCATCGGCCCAGGCAGCAAAAGTGTAACAGTAAGATCTTACAGCGCTATTATAGTCACCGAAAAAGTCTGAAGTGCCTTTAAATGATTGGTAATAGGTAGGGATAAAAGATGTGGTTGTTGGTATTTGAAATGAAGTGCCTCCATCTTTAGAAATTATCTGGTAATATTTTGTTGAATCACTTGAAGAAGTCCTGGTACTTGCAGAAATGGTAACATGATTACCATAAACAGCAATGGTAGGCATAAGTGTTTGCATACCAAAAAAAGTGTTTAAAGAACGAGGTGTAGACCATGTATTCCCATTGTCAGAAGATGTGGTATAGTAAGAAATAACAGATGAATCCCCTGGCGGAAAATCTGACCAAACAACATGCAGTGTTTTCCCATCAGTTGTAATATCGGGGGCAGCATTTTCAGACCTGTAAAAAACGCCAGCTCCTCCTTCAAGTCTATTGCCAGAATATATTGTATGAGGAGAAGAAAAAGTTTTACCGCCGTCAGACGAGGATACATGAATTAGTTTTTCTTTAGAGAAATCAACATAAATAGCATGAAGTACCCCAGAACTATCAACTAAAACCCTACCAAAGTTTTGATTGATGTTTGTACCTATATGTTGGACTGCACCGAATTTAGAACCGATACTATAAGGCTTGGCTCTTATTGCTTCACCAACACCTGTTGTTGAATTGTGCAGAAAGATAGCATATAATGTTCCTTGCAAAGGACCGTTTGAATTATCTACAGCTAACCATTCCCTATCCGAGATACCGTCTAAATAGTTTGTGGGAGAAGCAATCCCGAAAAGGAGTTTATAAGACCCTTGCCCAATAAATCGGTTTTCAGCAGTCATATCTCTTTGCCAGTTTACACCATTATCATCAGAATACGCCCAATTCAATGTTTGGTAGTATGTATTAGTGTCTTTTGGGTCAATAGACAGGTATATCCAGGAAAAGTACAATCTGCCAGTATGAGCATCCCACGCGAAAGTAGGATCGCCACCACCAACTATTTGTTGTGTGGGGAAGTCGCTGCTAAAAAAAGATTGGCTGGAGAAGTTTGCTGTTTGCCAATTATGACCAGTATCACTTGAGTATTGTATGGAGAAGGATAAATTTGATGTAGAGCTCGAATAAACCATGTAGCTTAATACAAGCGAAGTGCTATCAAGCGGATTCATAGCAATTGCAGTTTCAGCTTCATTTTCTGTAGTAATGGTAGTGGTTGTAACTCTTTGTGTTTTATCCGTTACGCTGCCTGAAGTCCCTGCAGACTTCCAAAGCGGGATGTATTCATTTTTTTTAATGTTGTAATGAATTTTTTCAGCCATCATTCTTTGCATCATTTGAGCAGATGGACTTAAAGTTTGTGCAGAAACATTGAAATTGCAGAGACACAAAATGCCTAAAACCCGCAATAAAATATTGTTCAACAGCAATTTCATAGATATCTAATCAAAATCTCACGTTTTCTATACCTCAAAAGCTATTTATTGCATACAAGTTAATAAAATTTTATTGATAATGTCAATATCAAATATCTATAATAACAATAATGAGTTCTTGCTGTCTGAGAATGTGATACCTATATGACAAAAAAGATCGCCGAGAACATGTCCCGGCGATCTTTAAAATAATTTAGTTATCTTTTTATTGTTTAGACAGCTCTTTGATCTTAGCAAAAACCTCTTCTTCACCACCTTCTTCATACCCAGAGTGTGTAAAAGCAACTTTGCCATTTTTATCAATGATCATAGTATAAGGTACTGATTGGAAATTTAAAGAACGTTTCAAATCTGAATTTGGATCAATATAGTAAGGGAAAGTCCATCCTTGAGATTTTGCATAACTGCGAACAAGGCCTTCCGCACGAGATTCATCAATTGAAACAGTTACATAATTAAAATCAGCTTCTTTTTTCCAATCAGCCATTTTAAGCGTTATATTCTTTATTTCTTTTTTACAAGGAACACACCAGGTAGCCCAAAAGCTTACTAAGGTTACTTTACCTTTCTCAAAGCCTTGATTGAAAGCAATCTTCTTACCTGAGTTAACATCTTTTATTTGCGTTTCCGGTAGTTCGGATTGCGCACAAATCGTTGTTGTAAAAAAAACAGTGGCAACAGCCGCCACGAGAAGTTTTTTCATATCTATTTGTTTTTTAGAAGAATATACCAAAACTTTGCCAATCTCTCGACAAAGAGCGAATTTCTGTAAATTTATCAAATAATTAAGTTTCTGATGAAAAAAATTATCGTTTTAACTGTTTTTACATTTTTGAATATTTCAGTATTTGGTCAAGGTACATTTTCGGGGGATTTGATGATGAACCTCAATTTTTTTCAAAGAGATAGTAGCATTAAAGCAGCTAATAACCCACTTTATGACAATTACCTGAGCGGAAGTGAAGGTTGGCTGAATTTACGTTACAGTAATAATGATAAAGGGATAAGTGTATTTGCACGTGTTGATGCTTTCAATAACTCTAATTTATATAATCCTAGTCAGGCAATGACAGGTTTTGGTTTGGGAGCCTGGGGAGCAACAAAACAATTTAAAGACCTGACGATAACTGCAGGTTATATATATGACCAGATTGGTAGTGGGGCTCTTTTTCGTGCCTATGAGGATAGGGGATTGCTGATAGATAATGCACTTGTAGGCTTAGAGTTGAAATATAAACTGACTGATAATATACTTTTAAAAGGTTTTACCGGACAACAAAAAAATGTTTCCAGAACAGGACAAGCCAGTCCTTATTATGGTCCGATCATTAAAGGTTTTAATGCAGAAGGTGATTTTACTATCAAATCAAAAATTCACATATTACCAGGTATAGGTATGCTAAATCGTACGCTTGATGCGGCTTCAATGGCATCTGTAGCTGCAACTATAAATAACCAGGATACAGGATCGCGTTTTGAGCCGATGTACAATATGTACGCTTTTACAGTTTATAATACACTTACCATTGGTGATTTTTCGTGGTATGCTGAAGGCGCATATAAAACTCATGAAGCTATTTTAGTAAATGGCGGATTGATAGACAAGCCGGGAAATCTGCAGTTTACAACTATTGGATACGCCAAGAAAGGTATAGCAATCAACTTGACAGGAAAACGTACAGAGAACTTTGTAATGCGCACATCACCTAATGAAGTACTCACGAATGGTATGCTGAACTGGCAACCTATTGTTGCGCGTATACGTCCTGAAAGATTGATGGCGCGTTATACTCCGGCCTCACAAGATGTATCTGAACAAGCAGGTGGTATAGATGTACTTATCTCTCCTAAAGATAATCTTAGTTATACTTTTAACTATGCGCATATTAATACCCTTGACAATGTAGCGCTGTATAGAGAAATATATGGAGAAGTGAATTATCAGAATAATACATGGGTTGTGCAAGGTGGTATACAATATATGCAGTATAACCAGGAAGTGTACCAGGTAAAGCCAGGAGTACCAATGATATTTGCTTTTACACCATTTGGAGAAATTACTTATCGCTTTACTCCAAAAAAATCATTAAGATTTGAAGCACAATACATGAGTACCAAACAAGATTATGGCTCATGGATTTTTGCTTTATTGGAATATGATATTGCACCAAAATGGGCAATTTCTTTCTCCGACATGTATAATGTGACACCTAACTATGCAGTAGTTGCTAAAGCGAATAACTACTACAATTTATACGTTGCTTATACAAAAGGGCCACATCGCTTTTCATTGGCTTATGTGAAGCAAGTTGATGGTATAAACTGTGCAGGCGGTGTTTGTCGTTATGAACCGGCATTCAGTGGTGTTAAAGGCACAGTTACTTCAAGTTTTTAAGGAATGAAGTGAAGTTTTGACATGTTGAAAACAGACTTTCTTATCATCGGATCGGGTATTGCAGGGTTGACCTTTGCTGTGAAAACGGCCAGGCGCTTCCCTGATAAAACAATAACTATCCTTACAAAAGCAAATACCGAGGATGAGACGAATACCAAATATGCACAAGGTGGTATTGCCGTAGTAAATGATGATGAACATGATAGCTTTGCCAAGCATATAGAAGATACACTTATTGCGGGTGATGGATTGTGCAATGAAACTATCGTAGAGGCAGTTATAAAAGAAGGTCCTTTAAGAGTAAATGAAATTATAGATTGGGGAGCTCAGTTTGATAAAACTCCAGAAGGCGATTATCAAAGAGGCAGGGAAGGCGGACATTCAGAATTCCGCATATTGCATCATAAGG
>Ga0207134_1127_pt1 | contig 22106 bp, 21 predicted proteins | sample Alteio_BWMinHeat_12_FD_153527 | JGI IMG/M metagenome (GOLD analysis project Ga0207134, IMG submission 153527) | Enriched cells from forest soil in Barre Woods Harvard Forest LTER site, Petersham, Massachusetts, United States -... | ecosystem: Environmental > Terrestrial > Soil > Temperate forest >... | reverse complement strand
GATTTTTGCCATTTTTTGGCAAATGTTCACTATTTTTGCGGCGCCGAAAGGTACTTAAAGCGTATAAAAAAGGGAAAATACAGTGTATATAAAACTGTATGAAATGCTAAAATAGGGAAAATTTCTTTTGATACAATAAGTAGAAAAACATTTTTTTAATAATAAAATAACAATACAATGGCTAGCCAAGACAAGCAAAACATCGTTGACAGCGTAATGAACGCTCAGAAAGAGGCGGTTGAAACGATCGTTGAGAACACCAAGAAATTTACCAATGGTAATGCTATGGTAAATGACACTTTGCAAAAAGGTAGCGAATGGTACAAAAACTGGTTAGAAACACAGAAAAACATTTACACACAAGCTACAGGTAAAGCAACTGAAGCAACTGAGAATGTTAAAGAAAGTGCATCTAAAATGGGTGAATTCAACCAGAATTGGTTTAATTCTGAGATGAACTGGGCTAAACAAATGTGGGAAATGAACACAGATTGGATAAAGAATGCAACTAACAATACTACTGCAAACTCTAACCCAATGAACCAAATGCAGAACATGATGAACAACTGGACATCATGGATGAGCAATATGGGTCAGGCTAATAACTGGATAAACCAGATGAACCAAATGCAGAATGCGAATCCTTTCAATATGGACTCATGGAAAAAAACAGGCGAAACTTTTACAGGCCTTGTTAACCAGTACAACGAAATAATGAACAATAGTTTTGCGGAACTGCAGAAAAACATGCAGAACGGTACAACTCAGGATGCATATAAAAACATGGTGAACGTAGCTGAAGGCTTCACACGTTTCAGCGAAATGTGGGCGCCAATGTGGAAAGCTATTGAAGAAAAAACTTTCAACACTGACATGTATAAGCAATATATGAATCCCGCTATGTACAAAGATGTAATGGATAAATATCTTGGGTTTATGCCAGAAAGCAGCCGCCAGTATTTCCAGAACTTCACTAACATGATGAACGATGGTTCTAAACACATGAACCAGTTTGGAATGGGCAACTATCAGCAAATGCGTGATATGATGAGCAAAAATGGTATGGGCGGTGCTGAAGTATTTGCAAATATGCTGAATAGCTACAACCAAATGCAGAACATGATGAATGAAGCTGCTGCTCCATTCAAAAAAATGATGCCTGCTAACCAACACACTAAAAGTGCCAGCGAGATCAGCGACCTGATCAACCGTACTATAGTATACAATATCAAAAATGCAGAAATGCAATACATGATATACAACCAAGGTACTAAGGTTATGGATCAATTGGCTGAGAACATTGCTAAGAAAGTAGAGAACGGTGAAACAGTGAACAGCATGTTAGCTCTTTATCAAGAATGGATGAACATCAGCGACAAAACTTATGTTTCATTGTTTGAAAGCGATGAGTACAGCAAATTGATGGCTGAAGTAAGTGCTATGCAACTGAAACTGCGTAAGGATATGGAAGGTCAAATGGAAAAATATTTCGTTGGTATTCCGGTAGCTACCCGCAGCGAAATGGATGAGATGTACAAAACCATCTATGATCTGAAAAAACAAGTACGCCAGTTGGAAAAAATGTTGGATCTGGACGAAGAAACAACTGAAGAAAAACCAGCAGCTAAAAAAAGCGCTAAAAAAGCTTAATTAAGTTATCAAGTATATTATAAGGGTTGACTAAGGTCAACCCTTATTTTTTGCCCTAGCTTTTATCATTCGCCAGTTGCCATGCATATCTTTTCTTAGTTCTGTATCATAACCTGCAGTTTCGAACATTTCTTTTGTTTGTATGCCATAGTCTGCATGTACCTCGCAATAGATAGCACCGTCATTAGCAAGATGTGTCGCGCCAAATGCTGCAATAGCTTTATAGAATACTAACGGATCATTATCAGGCACAAATAAAGCAAGCCCTGGTTCGAAATCTCTTACATTTTGGTGCAGGGTATTTTTTTCTGTTACAGGTATATAAGGAGGGTTAGATACGATGATGTCATACTTACCTAATTGTGCCCAATTAGACTCATCAAGAAAATCGAGTTGCATAAAATTCACATCCGCTTGCAGGGTAGTTGCATTTTGTTTTGCTACAGCTGTTGCCACCTCACTAATATCGCAAGAACTTACATTAGCATCTGGCATAGCCAACTTTAATGATATCGGGATACAGCCAGTACCCGAACCGATGTCCATTATTCCCAATTCCAAATTCCCAATTCCAAATTCCGAAATGATCCAATCAACTAATTCTTCTGTTTCGGGGCGAGGAATTAAAACATGCTCATTTACTATATACTCCTTGCCCATGAACCAAGCTTTACCTGTTACATATTGAAGCGGTTTCCCTATCAACAATGCGGCAAGCATGGTAGCATAATCTTGCTGTTGGGCGAATGTAAATTCTACGTCCTTATTAGTTATTCTTTGCAGCTTGTCCTGCCCTGTAATATGAAATAAGACCTCATGCGCCATAGCGGTTGCCTCACCTTTATCATATATGGGTTGCAACTTATCTACTAGTTCATAAAAAGCTTTTGAATAACTCAGCATCAGGCAAAGATAAACCTCTGAACTTATTCTTATCTTCACCCCACAATTATATGAGTCCCGAAATATACATGAGGCGTTGCCTGGACCTGGCACAACTGGCTAAAGGGCATACTACACCCAACCCTATGGTTGGCGCTGTTTTAGTGCATAATGAGCGTATAATAGGCGAAGGATGGCATACTGAGTATGGGAAAGCCCATGCAGAAGTGCATTGCCTGGAGTCTGTAGCTAATGAGGATAGATATTTGATCCCTCAAAGTACCATGTATGTAAGTTTAGAACCGTGTGCCCATTATGGCAAAACACCCCCTTGTGCTTTACGCCTGGTATATGAAAAAGTAAAAGAAGTAATAATTGCCAATATTGACCCTTTTGAGAAAGTAGGTGGTAAGGGAATTGATATACTTAAGCAGAATGACGTTGAGGTAAAAACAGGATTGCTTGAAAAAGAAGGAGCCTGGGTAAACCGTCGTTTTTTTTCGTTTCACACCAAAAACCGCCCTTATATTATTTTAAAATGGGCACAAACAAAGCAAGGCTTTTTTGCACCTCCTGACAGAAGTCGGTTTCAAATAACCAATGCGGCCAGCCAGGCATTAGTGCATAAATGGCGTACAGAAGAATCAGCTATTATGGTCGGGACCAATACTGCGATGTATGACAACCCACAACTAACAGCCAGAACATATACAGGCAACCAACCGTTGCGAATTGTACTTGATACAGAATTAAAGATACCCGCATCACATCATGTATTTAATGCAGATGCTGAAACTTGGATCATTAATCAGCATAAAGAGGAACGTGATGGTAATATTCATTTTGTAAGAATGGATCTTGCAAATGTGTTACCACAATTATTGTCAAGATTGCAACATCATAATATACTATCGCTTATAGTAGAAGGTGGGGCATCATTATTACAAAGCTTTATTCTACTTGGACTGTGGGATGAGGCCCGCGTCTTTACAGGACAGGCGTCATTGCCTCATGGCATTTCAGCACCCATACTTAATAATAGTGTACCAGCATACGCGACAGAACTGGATGGAGATATGCTGAATGTTTTCACCAACAAAAACAATCCTTACACCTACATAAAAGGAATGCAATTATAAAGAATAGTCCATGTTTTATTTAGTAGCTGTAATACTGCTTAACACACTAATATCGGGCTTCTTCAAGCTCTTTAATAAGTATCGCATCAATGCGCTGCAGGCTATTGTTGTAAACTACTGGGTATGCGTTATAACAGGCAGTATATTTCTTGGCAAGTTTACTATTACTTCTGAAAGTATCCATACAGCATGGTTCCCCTGGTCGATTTTTATGGGCCTATATTTTGTAGCTATCTTCAACCTGATAGCTTACAGTACACGTATCAACGGTATTACTACAACAGTTATATCCAATAAACTATCACTGGTATTACCTGTAGCATTCTCGGTTTTATTATATCATGACAATCTGACCTTATTGAAAATAGCAGGTATCATTATGGCTTTCCCAGCTGTGTATCTTACCACACGTGCAAAGGAAGAGGGCCATATGCAATCCATATTCTGGACAGTTGTGCTTTTCTTCAGCAGTGGCTTCCTGGATACACTCGTTAAGTACGTACAGCAAGGATACCTTACAACCCCAGATACGCAGGCGGCCTACACCATTCATACTTTTGCAGCGGCAGCATCTTTCGGCACTATCTTCATTACCTTGCTTGTACTGCTAAAGAAAACCCAATTAGCATGGCGTAATATTATTGCAGGTATCATTGTCGGCATCCCAAATTTCTTCTCTATATACTGGCTGATACGAATGCTGAACAGTAATTTTTTGCAGAGCTCTGCAGCCATCCCTATCAACAATATTGCCATCGTTATCACTACTTGTTTAATGGCCATTATTTTTTTCAAAGAGAAACTTACCACACAACGTACTATAGGACTTAGTTTATCTATCATTGCTATTTTATTGATAGCATTAGCAGACATGAATGGCAGCAGTATTTAGTTATAAAACGATCATGCAACCTGTTACCGCGGAATTCAAAGACCGGGGAAGTAAATTTCTTGCTTATGGGTATCCTATACAATCTGTTGCAGATGCAAAAGAGCTGCTACACAACCTAAAAAAAGAACATCCGAAAGCAGTACACCATTGCCTGGCATGGCGTATTGGCACCGACGGCACACAATTTCGTGCAACTGATGACGGAGAACCTTCAGGTAGTGCAGGAAGGCCCATACTAGGACAAATTGATAGCCTTGGGTTGACCAATGTATTAGTTGTGGTGGTTCGTTATTTCGGAGGCAGCTTATTAGGTGTGCCTGGATTAATCAATGCCTATAAAACAGCCACAGCCGACGCTCTTGCAACAGCTACTATTACAGAAAAATGGATAGAGGATATTGTTGCCATCAATTTTGATTACCCTGCAATGGGTGAGGTTTTGCATTTATTAAAACAAGCAGAAGCCAGTATATACGAACAGGATCTTCAACTTTTTTGCCGCATAAAGGCCGGCATACCACACAAACATAGTGCAGCCTACCTGCAAAAGATTTCCGAAATTCGTGGAGCAACAATAGAGAGATCACAGGTTTAAAAATCCAAATCCCAATTGATAGCTGATAAACATACCACAATCGTAAAACAAGAGGCCTTAAGACTGGGGTTTGATAGTTGTGGTATATCAAAGGCTGTACAACTGGATGACGATGCACGTCGACTAGAGACATGGCTTAATAAAGGACACCAAGGGAAAATGCAATACATGGAAAACCATTTCGACTTGCGTATTGACCCAAGGAAATTAGTACCTGGTGCAAAGTCTGTCGTTACCTTGATGCTCAATTATTATCCAACACAACAGCAAGTACCTAACACACCACATATCTCAAAATATGCGTACGGTACAGACTATCACTACGTGATCAAAGATAAACTCAATGCATTGCTAGATCACATCAAACAACATATTGGGGAAGTAAATGGCAGAGGGTTTGTAGATAGTGCTCCTGTATTAGAACGTAGCTGGGCTGTACATAGCGGATTAGGATGGGTAGGCAAAAATGGAAATGTACTTACCAAACATTCAGGCTCTTTCTTTTTTATAGCAACACTTATTACAGACCTTGACCTTGTAGCGGATGTAGCTTTTACAACAAACCATTGTGGTACCTGTACCAGATGTGTTGATTCCTGTCCCACAGAAGCTATAATAACCCCGGGAGAAGTGGATGGTAGCAAATGTATCTCTTACCTGACCATAGAGCTTAAAAACACGCTTATCCCATCAGAATTCAATGGCAAGATGGATAACTGGATGTTTGGCTGTGATGTTTGTCAAGATGTTTGTCCTTGGAACAGATTCTCAAAACCACACCATGAACCTGCCTTTACACCGATCCCTGAAATATTGAATCTCTCACTTAAGGAATGGGAAGATATGAGTGAAGAACAGTTCAAAAAGACATTTAAGAACTCTCCTCTTAAGCGAACTAAATGGCAGGGAATACAAAAAAATATCAAGGCTATTAAAGGTTAGTTGATCCAGGAACTTCTCGCAATACGGTTCATAGTATTTTTAATGGCATGGTATTTACTCCCATTTAGGAAAATTAGAAACCATGAGATCTCTATTGTATATAATAGCAGTAATACTAGTAATTGGTTGGGCACTGGGTGCCTTTGCCTGGCACTTAGGTAATCTTATTTATATCCTTTTGATATTGGCTATTGTTTCCTTTCTTCTTGGCGTTATCAGGCGAGGAGACGTTTAGGCTCGATAAACGAAAAAACGAACTAGTGTATCGATCTCTTACAGATTATTTATTATTCTTACCTGTAAGCATAGGCACAAACATAAAATCACCGAGTTCTTCTTCTTTTATCGATCCGTCTTTTTCTTTTGTTATGCGCATCATTTTCTGCCCGTTATCATCACCCACAGGTACGATCATAAAACCTCCTGGCTTTAACTGCTCCACAAGTTTAGGCGGTATAAAAGGGGCTGCTGCAGTAATGATTATTTTATCGAAAGGAGCAAAAGAAGGCAAGCCTTCATAACCGTCTCCATAAAAACGCTTGATGTTGGGGTATTGTTTGAGGAAAAAGAACTGACCAATCTGGTCATACAAAGCCTTCTGACGTTCAATAGTGCACAACATAACACCCATCTCTGCAAGCACACAAGCTTGATACGCACTACCTGTGCCTATTTCCAATACTTTATCAAATTTTTTCAGCTCTAAAAGCGAAGTCTGATAAGCTACGGTATATGGTTGTGATATTGTCTGGCCGGCCGTAATGGGGAAAGCACGATCTTCATAAGCCTGACGTTCAAATGCAGGATCCAGGAAAAAATGTCTTGGAATGGCCTCTATAGCCGCAAGCACCCGCTCATCTTTTATTCCTTTATCGCGTAGTACCTGCACTAATTGCTTCCTTAATCCTTTTTGTAGATAGTTATCCTCTCTGGGTTTGCTGCTCAGCATCTTACAAAGTTAAGATAGTTGCTATTGTGGACAACCATAAAAAGTGGAAATGTGTAAATCTTTATGAGCGTCATTATCAGCACACTACATGAAAATATGACGAATGTGAATTGATGTGGATATCTGTGGATAACAGTAGTATGCTACCTTGCAAAACCACTGACGGTTGAAGAAAAAGGTTGTGTTGGTTTTACATTTATCACCAACCCAATACCCGGCCCCTGGGGATTCATTACGGGACGAATCTTCATAGATAGATTGCGGGAAATATCAAAATTGCGGAGATAAGCATAGGTAACAGCATCTAATACCTGGCCGATATAACCTATGGCTGTATAGAGTATTGTAAGATCGAGGTAATGCTCATAATCATCTGACAATATCTTCAGCTGGTCCTGGGTATAATTGACAAATGGGTCAGTAGGGTTTGCATTATTAATACGACCGAGGTAGGCATTATGGTATTTGGTATAATTATCATAATTGAATTTGATAAAATAAGCCGCCACACCAAACCCTGCATATATGATCGGCATTTTCCAATACTGCCTGTTATATAACTGACCAGAGCCGGGTAATATAGCAGAATACAATCCCGCTTTTTTAGGATTGGGTTGAAATTCTTTTTTATGAGCAATAGTATCTGAAATAAATGTTCTGGCAGTAGTAATCGTATCTTTTGCAGGCTGAGGACTAGCTACCAGGCTATCTTTTTGTGCAAAACATGTATTAGCAACCAAGATCGCGAAAACAAAAAAAATGGGCAGTAATATTTGTCTGAATTGAAGATTTCCTGTCTGCATTGTTGCAAAAATAAAAAGTCCTGCCGAAAGCAGGACCTAATACTTAATAAACTACTGAATTATTTCATACCGGTACCCATATCTACCTTAACGTTAGATTTATTCATATCCGATATTATATTCACTGTTTCTGATATATAGATGTCTTTTTTTAGATTCTTAAGCCAATCTGCATTTTTCTTAGTAGCAGAACTATCGGCAGATACTTTAGCCATATCTGCAGAAGGGTTGGTAACGTCCATCAGTTTGGCATTTTTCTGCAATTCTTCCATTTTTTTAGAAAGCACTTTGTTCTCTTCCAATTCTTTGCGGTAATCAGTTTCATTTAAGGATACCGTATTGTTATCCTTCTTCTCTTTCAGTTTTTCCGCATTTTCTTTTATTAATTGGAAAGTAGGATTTGCATCTACCCTGCTCTTACTCATAGAAGCCAGCTGCGGTATATTCATTACCATATTAACTGGCTTGTAGTTTGCGGCAGGTATCTCATCCCAAGGGAGTGCTGCTTTATTTTCACGCTCACCTGTTTCTATTTCATCATATGCATCAGGCAATAAGATATCAGGTGTGACCCCTTTGCGTTGCGTAGAACCACCATTTACACGATAGAATTTCTGGATCGTAATTTTCAAAGAACCTATTGATTGCTCATCTTCTGAATTATTACTAAGCAATCCACCCTTACTATTATCCGCCATTAAGCCAGCTCTTGTCTTAGCATCAAGGAACTCATCTAAAGGAATGATCTTTTGAACGGTACCCTTACCATAGGTAGGAGACCCTACTATAATTGCACGTTTATAATCCTGCATAGCTGCTGCCATTATCTCTGAAGCAGATGCACTGCTTTGGTTTACCATAATAGCAAAAGGGCCATCGTAATAAATAGTTTTATCTCTGTCAGGTAATGACATTGGTGCAGCATCACTACTTTTTACCTGTACAATTGGCCCCTGGTCGATGAACAACCCGGCCATATCTACCACATCTGATAATGAACCACCGGTATTGTTACGAAGATCCAGTATCATACCTATTACACCTTCAGACTTCAGTTTTATCACTTCATTCTTAACATCTACTGCGCAACGTGGGCCATTAATGTGATTAAAATCGGCATAGAACTCAGGTAAATAAATATACCCAACCTTACCTTCTTTAGTATTGATAATTGCAGACCTGGCGAATGTTTCTTCACGCTTTACTTCATCGCGTATGATAGGTATCACCTTTACAGCACCATTTGCATGTTTCACAGTAAGACGAACTTCTGTGCCTTTAGGGCCACGTATCATTTTTACTACATCTTCTATTTCCAGCCCCTCAGCCGTTAAAGGCTCCGCAGTACCCTGTGCTACTTTTGTTATTTCATCACCGGCTTTCAGTTCACCCTGCTTCCAGCATGGACTACCTGTAATTATTTCCATCACTTTTATCTTATCACCATCCTGACGAAGCTGTGCGCCTATACCATAGAAAGTACCTGATATTGCTTCATCAAACGCTTTTTTCTCAGCAGGTGGATAATAGTTAGTATGTGGATCTTCATTCTCTGTGATGCAGTTCATGTAGGCAGTAAACAATTCATCATCCTTCAGTTTATGAAGACGTTTGAAATATAACACCATATTCTTACGCACACTTTCACGCGCATCTGCTTCCAGTTCTGTATCTGTTTTTATTTTCTTGAATTCACCCTCTTTGATTTGTACACAGTCATTCGTTATGATGTGCGCCAGTGTTTCCTCTACATGCTTTGCAAATGCCCCATTCTTAATGTCAAGGTTTACTTCTATGCTTGCATATGCGCTGATATTGTTTACATTATAAGATCCAACGGTTACCCAGTTCTTATCCTTTACAGCTATTTTGCCATGAAGCACATTTAGTTGGTATTCATGAATTTCTATCTTATTCCTGAAAAGCAAGCGATACATATACCGCTCTGCATATTTGGCTATTGAAACATCAGATATCCCGGCCAGTATCAATTGTATTTTTACCCCTCTTTTAGATGCCTGTGTCATCTCTCTCAGTATCTTTCTGCTTGGCCAGAAATAGCTCGACATAACTATCACATGTGACTGAGCTGTTGCAAACATGTTCCGGTAGCTTTTAGAAACCTGTGTACGCCTGCTCACCCAATCATTTCTTCTTAGGCCTACATGACAGATGTTAGTAGTCTTTTTTATCTGCGCTGCATTTGAAAGCTCATATATTTTGTTCTTTGACGCTTTATTCCACATCTCTATACAATAGGTATAAAGCGCTTCACTAGCTTCACCCTCATTATATATTGCCCAATCAAGCCAGGCAGGGTTTCCCATAAGGTCATTATACCGGTTGCTGATATTTACGCCACCCACTATACATTTATAGGCATCTGTTACAATTACCTTGTAGTGTAGCCGCCTGCCTAAGTAAAAACTTTTGAAACGAAACAATGGCATGAAATACTCAAAATGAATTCCGGCCTTTTGCAGCTTATGTTTAAAAGCCGACGATAATGATCTGGATGCATACCCATCAAGCAATACATATACTTTTACTTTTCTGTTTGCGGCTCTTATCAGTGCATCTGCTATGGTATTGCCTGTCTCGTCTTCATCAAAAATATAGGTCTGCAAATGGATTGAAGAAATTGCGGTATCTATCATCAACAAAACCTTGTCAAAATAGTCCTTCCCACCACGAATGAGTTGCACCTCATTGTGCTCGGTATAACTAGCCTTATTTGAGCTTCCTCCCGACATTGAGTATCCTGCTAAGCAATTTATGTTTGCTAAGATAGATTGAAATGAATAAAGAAAACATGCTTTTCATCATCTGTCAGTACTTCGTATTATGATGAAAAGCATGAGATCAAAATTGTTGAACACTAATTCACTTGTACAACCTGGTAAGCATCCTGCCCATCCTGAGACACTGGTAGATAGTACGTGTTATTATACAAAAGGTAGTGTTCTCCATTTATAACCTGGTCTACTGCACCCTCTGGTATATCGGTCACAATAGCACCAACCGGAGCAGGTACGACTCTGTATGCATTATCTTGGGCTATATAAAATACCCCGGCGTAATAATAATAGTAAGTACCGTCATCTGCAGTAATAGTAGTATAACCATCAGGTAGGTAGTTCACAACTGCACCTATTGGTGGCGCTACTACTGCATAGCCATTGCCTGATGGTTGGTAGTACACACCATCATCATAATAATATCCGCGGTTGTCATAATTAAAAAAGAAAGCATCTGCTGTAAGTGCCCCAATGAAAAATCCAAATGGATGCCAGCTAGGGCCCCAATAGTATGGGTGGTAGGGATGGTAGAAATAAGGATGGTCCCTGTATCCGCGATGAAAAACATTCTCATTATGAAACCGCTCACCGCCACGGTCTCCACCTCTTGACCAATTATTTGTATTGCCTCCACGATTATATGACGGCGTGGGTATTGGCCTGTTATTAAAATTTCCATTGTTCGAAGGTGTTGGCGTCGGGCGATTATTAAAACCACCTCTGTTTGCAGGTGTAGGAGTAGGTGTTGGTGTAGGTCTGTTGAAAAAATGATTCCCGGTATTGCTGCCACCATTTATAGACCGGAAATTTGAAGGTGCCGGTGCTGATTGTCTTGGCGCTTGCATCGGCGCTTGATGTGCGCCGCCAAAATTGCCTCCGCCTCTGGGGGCACCCCCACCAAAATTGCCACTGCCTCCATGATTAAACCTTTGCGCCAAAACAGATAATGGCAAACAAAAACTAACAAGGCCTATTGTGCAAACTATTTTGACAAGTTTTATTTTATATAGCGATTTCATAATTGAAAATTAAGTTGTTGGAAAAATTATTTTTTTGCAATTTTTGAGACCATCTTCACTTTTTGGGCATTGGGTGGTACTGTGAAATCAAACATGCCTGACGGAAGAACAGGATTTATTTGCCAGTTAGAATAGACAGCTTCAAATTGTGGGTTCAAAGGTTTATCTGTATAAATGATCACCATCTTTACAGGCAGTGAAAAAGCATCATCTGCTATCCAGAACTGGAAGGTCTTGTCTTTTGCAGTACCTGCAATATGGAAACAATCTTTCCCATCTACCTTGGTCATACCTATGTACACAAGATGATCTGCTTGTTCCAAAATATCTTCTACAAAATCAGGATAGAAGAAATCAGCCATCGGGAACTCAATACCATAGTTGGTATGCATAAAGTCTATCATGCCTACTACAGTTGGGGGTACCTTTACTCTTGAATACTGGTTCTTGTCAAACGAATAATGGGTAAGTGTTTTGCCATTATACAACATGCTTTTGTTGCCCTTATCACCCTCGCTTCTTATCAACATCTTGTCAGGGCCGCCAATATATATATGGTGCAGATTAGAATGCTTCACCAGGCCCAGGGCCTCATTGCTTACGTCATAGCTGGTTGTAACAGTAGCACTACAGGAGGTTAATTGTCCCATAATAGCACTCATCCTGTCAAGGATCGAAACTGCAACGGTGTCAAATTTAGCTGACTGCGCTTTTATTTGCCCGGATAACAGGCAAACGCAGATCATGAAAAGAAATGATTTTTTCATTGTTGAATGATTTGGTTATGATTTAAATAATGTGAGGGATTTGCAGAAAGGGGATGAGTGGTGGATATATTGCATGCTGAAAACACTTGCCCACCCATATGAATTATATTATGTATCAAAGTTACTAAAAGAAACTACGATAACAGGGATATAAAAACCCTGCCAAGTTTAGACGGTGATCTTTAATAAAGGTTTACAGGTAGGTGCAGAAAATCATGTTTTTAATGGGATATTCATTTCCCTTTCTTCAATTCGCTCAGCAGATAGTCGTGGGTTAGCACATTCCCATTAATGATGGTAGCCTCCACTTTTCTCAGGTTCTCAATATTTTCTAGCGGGTTGGCGTTCAATAATACCATATCCGCTTGTTTATGTTCAGTTATTGTGCCCCATTTATTTAGGTCATCCAGGCAAGCTGCAGCATTATAGGTAGCAAATTTTATGGTTTCCCAAATTGGGATGCCGGCATCTGTAAAGTTCTTCATTTCATCTATGCAGTTGTATCCGGGTATAATAAAATCATCAGATGTGGCACTGATCAAAAAAAGAACACCTTTCCGGTACATGCCCGGCATCAGGTGTTGGTAGGTAACTATGTATTCACTGTCTGATAAAATGCCTCTGGCAAAACCGATCGGGTTTCCCATATAGTATTTTATCTCATCGTCTCTGTATGCCTTTACCATACTTTCCAGGCTGTCCTTAGGGATTAGTTCTAAGCCATAGGCATTCTTTGAATACACCTCCCGTTTTTTATTCATCGCTGTGCGTGTACCTGTTGAGATATACCATTGCACATTAGGCAAATGATATAAGCCTTTTGCCACCATTGTATCTATCGTTTTCCAAAACAGTAAACTGTCTTTTCTGTACAACGCTATGAATGGGTCAATATGTTCTATCGATCTCTGGCCCGAACGTACGGCTTTTGTAAGATCATTATTTGGTGCATGGCCTACCAGCTTCATGTTCAGCGATGCAGCTATTTCCATCAGCGTATCATATTCCGCAAACTTCAGTCCATATAGGTATTTCACAAAATCATAACCTTGCTGTTTGTATAGCACCAGCGAATCTCTGCAAGCTGCTGCCGTAAATATTTTATTGTTCTTAAAAAATGGTGTAGATATGTAGGTATGACAGCCCAATACTAACCCTTTATTAATGCTGTCTCTTAATACCAGGTCTGCAGGCTTGCCCCGCATTTGTCTTATGGTGGTGATACCGCTCAGCAAATTGAGCAAATAAAAATCCCTTGTGTGTATAGCTGCCGATTTGGTAGGCAAATGCACATGCATATCTGCAAGTCCGGGTATCAGGTATTTGTTGCTCCCGTCAATGATCGTATATCCTTTATGGGTTTTATCGCTTGTAGCCTGTATCTTTTTGATCATGCCATTTTCTATGTACACATCCATCCTGGGTTCCAGTTGTGGCCGTGATGGGTCTATAGAAATAAGGTTCACATTTTTGATCACTGTTTTCTGCTGCGATGGCTTTTGCGCAAACAGGCAGGTAGTAAAAACGAATAGGGTGCATAATGTAAGAACCAATTGTTTCATTTGTCGGGTTGTTTGTTTCAAAACTACATGCTTATAGCCTGCTAAACTTGTAAAATATTGCAGAGAGGAATTAGGCAACCAATAAACCTTTTTTGTACGAAAGCGGTGCCACACCTATGTATTTTTTGAAATAGTGGGTAAAATGGCTTTGGTCGTAAAAGCCTACCTCAAGTGCTACATCTGTTACGGTCAACCCTACACCTATCAGCTGCTTGGAATGGTTGATGCGTTGCAGTAACTGGTAAGAAACAGGTGTAAGCCCGGTTTGTTTTTTAAATGCCCTGATGAACTGATACTTATCCATTCGATATTTCGCAGCCAGCTCATCCAATATTATTTTATCGGTATAGTGTTGCCCTATATAGTTAGTTGCAGCAGCTATCTCATGCTTGTGTTGTATTACATCAGTCTCAGGCATCGGGGCTGCATGATACAGCAATAAATGTTCCAGCAGTTTATAGAGCTTGATTTGCCTGGTGTTTTCATCTATAGTTTCAAACATTTGCAGCACCATGGCATAAAGCAGGGCATCATCCATCAGTTGTTTAGGAAATGATATCATCTTACCCGCAAACAAACCAAGTTTGTTTTGAAAATATTGCATGATATCGGGGTTGATATACAGCGCCCGGTATTTCCAGGCATCATCATCAAAAAAACTGTTTGCGTGTATATCATAAGGATTGATGACCACCGCTGTATTTGCATGCGCCAGTATGTCCTTATTATCAAACGACAACCGTTCGATACCTTTTTCTATGATACCTATACTATAAGCATCGTGGAAATGAGCCGGGAAGACATGATTACGGAAACTTGCCTCTTTCAGTTCGAGACCATCAAAACTGCTAAACCTTGTAGTTCTTATTTCCATCAGCTTATATAAATATAATATTAAGACAGGGGATTGTGTAGTAGGGTGGGTAGTTGGATGGCGAAGGTTTTGTTAAATGGAGTTGCTGGGAAATGACAAATTGGTATTTGAAGGGTATTTCCCTTGATAACTTATCGTAAGTAAATTTTGTATTTTTAAGTGGTCTATTATAAAATGAAAGTAAAGTCGGAAGTTTTATTAATGATATTTATCTGTAGTTTTTCTATACAGATGTTTTGTCATGCGCAACAAAATATCTTACCAAATATTCCATTAGCTGGTAAAATCTGTTCAGATTTTATCCCCGTAGGTTATGACATTCTATTGAAGAAAGAAGTTGATTTGAATAATGATAAAAGAGATGATGTTATTTTGATTTTTAAAAACAAATTAGAGGATTTAGAAAAGGGAGAAGATATTGATAAAGATAACAGCAATGAAATAAAATATAACCGAATATTAGTCATCTTATTTAAAACAGATGCTGGATATTCAATGGCCGCAAAAGCAAATAATTTGACAATATGTAAGGTTTGTGGTTTTGCTATGCATCCCATAGACGATGAAAGTATACAACTTAGGAACGGCGGTTTTACCTTATTCCAATATGGCGGTAGAACTCAGCAATGGAGCTTAACTAGAAAATTTCGTTATCTGAATGGAGATTTTTATATGATAGGAATGACAGATGAACGGCATTCATTTTACATGAATGCTACTCCTTGTAATAGCGGAACACCTGGCTCTTCATATCACGATATAAACCTTGTAACAGGCGATAGAATTGTAAAAAAAATTGATGATGATTGCAAAACAATAAATAGACATGATAAAATAAAAATTAAACCATTAATCAAAATCGCTAGCGTCAATCTGAATAGTTACGATTTTTAGAATACTTTAATCAACCCATTGTTGGCTTAACCTAAGGTTATACACCCTGAGCAATCTCCAGATTGGTGACTAGCAAATCAAAATGTGAATATCTTCTCCAAGATTTTTTTGGATTCGCCTATTCCACAATAGTATCTTGCATGGTTAAGTATCGTTTCTGAAACGGCGCAAGTTCTTTGAAATACTATCACTATAAAACACCTTATCTCAAACAATGTTTTTTTGCATGCAGAACAAGAATTCAGGACGGATCTCATTTCCGTATAGGAAAAAAGCGGAAGCAAAGCGGAAATAATTACAAAAAACGAAATGCCTGTCCCGCAGAATTGCGGAGCCAAATGTCCCACAATGCGACATTCCATAAAAAATAATAAACAAGCCTGTAAAGCCTTTCAACGTAAAATGTCCCACCTTCTACAAAAAAATTTTTCTAGAAATGAGTCATTTCAACCCCAAAGCAATTTTTTAAGCGAAAGTAGGAAGCCGATGAAGCAGCACCTGAATTTTCAGGAGATTCCTCCTAAGGTCGGAATGACAGCCTTGATAAAAAATGGAAGAAAATTGGAAACCCACAGACCAGAATTTGCAAAGGCGCCTTTTTTTGTCCGGCATGAAAGCACAAAGCCTAATAGACATAAAATGTAGCACAACTTGATGATCATGATCAATATCCCAAAAGCGGACAAAAAGCCAGCGCCCCACAATAGTAAGACTACATAACGCGCAGTAGGGCGTCAAAAATCTGCGGAGCAATTGATTTTTGTGTCCTTTTTTTGGACAAGCAAAAAAAGTAACAGAAGCTTGGGAGAGATTTTTAGTAGAGAGGTAGGAGGAAATGACATAGCAGTGTGATAGCTTTAATTATGCTTAGCTACAAGCCTCAACAAACCACCCCGATACGCAAAACAGCTTTGCTTTTTGCATATCTACCCCTCCTTGAAAAAAGGCGGGGAGTTTAGGCTAAATTAGATAAATGAGATAAGCGTGGAGAATCCATCAATCCTAAAAATCCCGGTTCTACTTGCCCCAGGTCTGCGGAGACACCCTCCATTCTTCAAGGCTGGTAGCTTGTTCAGCAGTTATCAGTTTTTGCTCAGCAGCAACTTCCATCAGCGCCATATAATTGCTGATAGTATGCAATGGTAAACCTGTTTTTGCAAAAGCCTCATCAGCCACCGGAAAACCATAAGTAAATAAAGCACACATGCCAACAACTTCAGCACCTTCTTCGCGCAGCACATCCACCACTTGCAAGCTACTTTTGCCGGTAGATACCAGGTCTTCAATCACCACCACTTTGGCACCTGGTTCCAGTACGCCTTCTATCTGGTTGCCCATACCGTGTTCTTTGGGTTTAGAGCGCACATATATAAAAGGCAGTTTCAGCAGGTCGGCAGCCATAACACCATGGGCAATACCCGCAGTAGCAACACCCGCTATCACCGTAGCCTCAGGAAAATGCTCCAAAACCATGTTTGCCAGCTCCGATTTTACAAAATCACGTACGTATGGATATGATAAAACTTTACGATTATCACAGTATACGGGAGAGTTCCAGCCCGATGCCCAGATATATGGCTTTTGCAGGTTGATTTGTAAAGCCTTAATTTGCATCAGTTTTTCGGCAAAATGTTTTTGTGTGCTCATAACGCGCCAAACCTACGTCAATAAAACAATTTTACAAAAAAGCACGAGATGGCATTTACGCAAAAAATATATTATAGCAATAAACCCCTTATCCTTACAAATGATGCTAAGGCATATATAAAGGAGCACCCTATAGCAGGTGGCTATTTGCAGCTCACTGGTGCCTTTACCCGCAACTACCGTTTGGCTATAGAGCATTTGGATAAATTACGCTCACTTGGGGCTATAATTGAAGATATATCGCAAACGTCTTTGCAAAAAGAATTGCATGCCATGTATGAACCTATAAATGCTGGTGGTGGGGTTGTGATGAACGAGAATGGTGCTGTGCTAATGATATTTCGCCGTGGTAAATGGGACCTGCCAAAAGGAAAACAAGATGATGGTGAGGCCATAGACGCTTGCGCGCTCCGCGAGGTGAGTGAAGAAACAGGATTGGGAAAACTGAAACTGGGCGAAAAGATCTGTGACACTTACCATGTATATGCTCAGAATAATGAGAATTTGCTAAAACATACCACCTGGTACCGTATGACGGCATCCAGCAAAGAAGCACTGGTTCCACAAAAAGAAGAAAATATACTAGAGGCCAGATGGATAGCCGAAAAAGATATGGCTCCTATAGCTTTCAAATCATATGAAGCGGTGCGTGAGGTATTACATGCATCCGGGCTGAAGTGGTAAGGCTGGAGCAGATCCTGAATAGAGAAATCCGAATTCTGGAAATACATATAGTTGTTTGCTAATGTTTTGTATCAATATTAATGATACATCATGTAATTACTCTTATCAATTCCTAATTACCAACCCCCTAACTTTGTGTGACAATGCAGGAAATATTTTTCAAAGACCTGGGTAATATTGAATACGGAGCAGCATGGGATATACAGGAAGTGCTGATGAAGCAAAACCTGGATAAGAAGGCTGCTTGGTATGCCGCACCTGGTGTGGACCGTAATGCACAACAAGACCTGGCGGCTATCGGCACCGAAAACAATTTGCTTTTTTGTGAACATCCACATGTGTACACCTTGGGTAAAAGCGGACATATGGAAAACCTGTTGGTGAATGATGCAAGGCTGAAGGAATTGAATGTATCGTTTTACAAGACCAACCGTGGCGGGGATATTACCTACCATGGTCCTGGGCAGATAGTTGGCTACCCGATACTAGACCTTGAACGGTTCTTTACAGACTTGGGCAGGTATATGCGCAGTCTTGAAGAGGTTATCATACGAACTATAGCTCATTATGGTATTATTGGCGACAGGTTACCCGGTGCAACCGGTGTTTGGCTGGACCCTGGTACAACCAATGCCCGTAAAATATGTGCTATGGGGGTACGTTGCAGCCGTTGGGTTACCATACATGGCTGGGCTTTGAATGTGAATACAGACCTAAAGTATTTCGATTACATAGTACCATGCGGTATTACTGACAAAACTGTCACTTCCATGCAGAAAGAATTGGGCAGGCAGATAGATGAAGCAGAAGTGAAGGAAATATTAAAAAAAGAATTTTCTGATGTTTTTGAGGCAAAAATTTCTAATGTATTAACCGGGGAATGTGTAAATTTATAATCCGTTCTTATTTTAAGACAGGTGTCAAAAGATATCACATACCGTTGGGGCGAAGATAATTTGCTCATCGAACTTGGTAACAGAACTGAACCCCGGATCAAATTTTTATTCCTCGGTGAATTTCTTGTTACAACAGGTATGGCCACCGTTTTTTTATTGCAGGCACTTCCGCTTAAAGGTAGCATATCTCACCTGGTAGCAACTTTCGGAGCAGCTTTATTATATATACTCGCATCATTTCGTTTTCTGTCTCGTATGTTTCATACAGAATCTATTTTGCTTGATAAATATGAGTTGACGATCATTCGCAAAACACCTTTTTCAAAACGCAGCAAACATTATTCATGGGAGTGCATGGGGATGCTGCATTATACTGGCAAACTACCTAAAACAGATCATCCGCTCAAGGGGAATAGCTTTGATTATTTTGGTTTTGAGACACATGAGCACCTGGTACAAAGCCTGCATCATGAAGGCAACCTTTCTTTCACGTATGATGATGGCTATCCTGTTAGTTTTGCTTGTGGTGTCTATTCCTGGGATGCAGAACAAGTTGTGCGCATGATGAAACTATATGTTGGCAACACATTGCATTTGGGACCTGAATGGAAACAAATACTTCATGAATTTGAAGTAGATGATACTCAATAAATAGTTACGTATCCTGTTTCAAATTGTGCATTATCTCTGCGCAATTCAAATTTGAAGATACCTTTCTTTTGGAAATTACGTTTATCAATAATTATCTTTGAGTGCGTTATTCTTGGTACTTCCATAATTAAATTCTCAGAAGCATCATAGAATTTGATAGAATAAAAATGGCCTTTGGCTTCAGGTAATTCAAGGTTCACATGGCCTGTAAGTGGATTAGTGAAAACATGTTGTGATTTGATGTAAGAATACGGGTTGACCTCATCTGAGTTATTGTCTAGTGCCAGGGTGATATGGTGGACCTTGGCCATAGTCACACTATCATTAGTTATTATCGCTGTTTTGCTTTGGGCGCTTGTATCTTTTGTAACGATTGTGGAGACCACAACATTTTCATCTTTCTCTCTAATATCGCCTTTTTGCCTGGCAATAATTGCAGTGACATCAACAGAAGGTTTTGATGTGGTATCTTCTTTCGTTTTAGTAGAGTCAACCGTTACTACCATCCCTGATTTGGATTTCTTAGGTTTTGGTTTCGGTTCATTCGTCACTATCAGTCGCTGTAATGAATCATTAGGAGGTAATACATATTGCAGGTTCAGTAGCGTTGCGGTATCTATATGTAGTTTTAACCGGTTACTATTCCATGTTAATCCTGAATTGAAGATGATATACAATTGATACCAGTTATTTCCAGGTGCCGGATGCCCGTCTACAAAGGCTTGCACTCCTTTTTTAATATTCCTGACATATCCTACGGTAGCATAATTATGAATACTATCTGATGAGCGTTGTACAGCAATTGATTTGATACCATCATATTGGCATGTCCATGTCAAAACCATGACACCTTTTTCCAAAGCGCCTGCCATATCAGGTAATTGTGGTTGCGCAATGGAAGTAGTAGCAAAAATTGATAAAATGGTAACAAGAAGTAAACGTGCTGATATTTTCAGGAACATTTGCCAAACCTACTGCAAAATATTATAGGTTGAACACGATGAGGCTGAGATATTATTTTTAATAAAGTTTCTTATTGAAAATTATGCATATTAAATAACTTTATGGAAAGTTTTTGGCAAAGTGTTTGCTAACTATTGGTTAATCATATACAAAGCTTCCGTTAACGAATGTAAATAGTTTTCTTATGGGCAGAACAGTATCTATAATTGCACTGAATACTATGAAACATAGGAAATATAAGAGAAAACAAATGATTAACGGGAAAAATGCTCATATGATATCAAGATTAATAGTTGGCATAGGTTTACGCACCTATTTTGCTTCAGGAGCTGTGATGTTGTATATGAAGGGTAAAAAAACAGCTATGGATAGCAGGGTTCGTAACAGGAAGAACAATGAAAATACAATAAGCACTAAGAAGATCAGCTTTCAGGCTAATAATCTTTAGGTCAATTGTATTTATTGGTCTAATAACCCTTTACAAATTTGAGAAGCTATTGCAGGTCCCTGGTAAATAAAGCCTGTATATACCTGAACTAAGCTGGCTCCGGCCTTTAATTTTTCTAATGCATCTTCAGCAGTAAAGATTCCTCCAACAGCAATGATAGGTATTTGACCTCCGCTATTCTTATGCAGATAGCTAATCACTTCTGTAGCTCTTTTACGAAGTGGTTTCCCACTTAATCCACCTGCTCCAATAGTATCAATAGTATCTTTTGGTGTTGTGAGTTGACTACGATCAATAGTAGTATTAGTTGCAACTATACCTTGTGTGTCTGTTTGTTTTATGATGTCAATGATATCATCAAGTTGTGCATCAGTAAGGTCTGGTGCTATTTTTAATAAAATGGGTTTACCTGTTCCTATTTGCTTATTCAAGATTTGTAAGCGATTCAGTATATGCATTAAAGGTTCTTTGTCTTGTAATGCACGAAGGCCTGGTGTATTAGGGCTACTTACATTAACAACAAAATAGTCTACTACCTCATATAGTGCACGAAAACAAGCTTCATAGTCATCAACAGCTTTTTCATTTGGGGTGTCTTTGTTCTTACCAATATTGCCACCTATAATAATATGTTCGTGTTTCTTTTTAAGTCTTGTAACAGCAGCAACTGCGCCATCATTATTGAAGCCCATTCGGTTTATAAGTGCTTCATCTGCAGGAAGACGAAACAGGCGTGGTTTCGGATTGCCTGGTTGGGGGCGTGGTGTTACCGTACCGATCTCAATATATCCAAAACCCAAACAAGCAAGAGGATCAGTAAATTTTGCATCCTTATCAAAGCCAGCTGCCAGTCCTACAGGGTTAGGAAATTTTATACCCCATAATTCTTTCTCAAGCCTGATATCTGTTTTTTTGTATAAACCTTTTAATAGCCAACGAGATGGAGGAAATACATATGCAAAGCTGAGCATTCCCATAACCATATAATGAACCCTTTCCGGATCTATAAAAAACAGGACCTTACGTATTAGTTTATACATTTGGGCGCAAA